>Ga0193960_1000005_pt1 | contig 134998 bp, 116 predicted proteins | sample FB_3_MG_FD_140338 | JGI IMG/M metagenome (GOLD analysis project Ga0193960, IMG submission 140338) | Microbial mat bacterial communities from the Broadkill River, Lewes, Delaware, United States - FB_3_MG | ecosystem: Environmental > Aquatic > Freshwater > River > Microbial mats | place: USA... | reverse complement strand
CTCAAGTGACACATCAATTCCATTTCCATCATCGGTAATTGTTAATTCCTGATTTCCATTATCGACTATATAATTAGTTTCAGAAGATTCATTTTCAAGTGCCAAACGGACGTCACTGTTACGTAATTCAGCATTAACAGCGCCTGCATTTTCTGACACGGTGAGACTTTGACTACCTCGAGATAATGTACCTACTAAACCAGTATCTGCGTTTCCTACACTTAGATCAAAACCGTTATGCTGAGCAGATAAAATTCCCGTTCTGCTTAATGAGAGACTATCTGAGCCATCAGCAATTGTGATCCCTGTTTCTCCGTTTGTATTATCAATATCAATACTACGGTCACCGTTATGTAAATGGTAGTCCAAGCCATTCTGATCATCAGTAATCCTTATTTCACGATCAACTCCATTACCAAGATTGACCTCTGTAAGACTGTAGCTGCTTACACTATCAGTTTCATCGACACTAAAACCAATATCACCACTACCTAAGGTAAGGTTTGCATTACTTCCATTTTCACTATAACTTACCGATTGATCACCAATCTCCAATGCAACAGATGAACCTGCACTCCCTGTACTTGCAATCAAACTGTCGCCCCCGTCAACAATAGATGCCAATACACTCTCTTCAGTTCTAACAATAGAGACAGCCGAATCTTCATGATTGAGATTAAAACTGCTGCCTGAATCATTAGTTGTGATGGCTATATTGCTTTCATCAGCAACAAAATTAACATTAACCGCATTATCTGCAGCTATACCAATATTTAAAGCTGTATCCGCATTATTAGCATTAAACTGGGTGCCGGTATCGTTGATATCGATACTAACTGTATTGTCATCAATTAATGTGGTCGCTGAAATAGCACCCAAGCTATCCAATGAAAAACTATGAGTACCATCACTTAGCGTGAAATCATAAGCACCAGAACTATCAACATTAAGGCTACTATTACCATCGGTTAAATCAACATCATACGCACCAGTATTATCTAGACTTATAGCACTTTCACCATCTACAAGGTCAACATTAAATACACCTTGATTATCAAATGCTATTCGGCTCGCACCCTCCACCAATTCAGTACTGAAAGCTCCATTATGATCGAGATTAGCGCTACTATCGCCATCACTAATAGTAATGGCAAATTCACCTGTTTCATTGAATGCAAGCTGGTTATCCCCATCAGAAAAAATAATATCTAAATTTCCAGTATGATCAAAGGCTATAGAATTAGTATCATCGATTAAACTGACATTCATTTCACCATCGGAATTAAATATCGCCGCACTAGCCCCCACAACTAAGCTTGTTGCAAATGTGCCTTCATGATCAAATGTCAGGCTACTTGAACCATCGGTAATAGTAGCGTTTAACTCACCTAATTCATTTAAGGTAATGGTACTATCGCCATCCGTTAAATTAATATCAATATTGCCGCCAGACGATATATTGATGTAGCCTTGGTTATTTGTTAGTGTTAGATTGATATTGCCATCTACATCTTGAACTATATGTGTATCATTGACGTTGATATCTGCAGTAACAACCCCTTCGGAATTAAGAACAATTGTGCTTTCACCACTAACAATAGTAACTTCTACAGAGCGAGTATCATCATCATTTAATGTTTCATCAAAATTGACCGTTGTATCTGTTGTGCCATCAGAGTAAGCGATGTTTATGTCTCTGGTACCATCTATTGATTCATCAACAGTAATGATGCCATCACCATGCCTGATCCTTGTATCAACTGTATTATCAGCGTTGTTATCTATAAATAAACTGTTCGTATCTCCTTGATTAATTGTAATATCGCGAATCCCATCAGGGCTCTCATCAATTAAAATACTTCCATCACCTATTTGTAATTCAATATCAGTAGATATACTTCCATTAGATTCAGCAGTTTCATTAATTTCTAAAGAATCTCCATTTAGCTCGAGGGAAACATCAATCGTAGAAACTTCCGTGCTATCGATGGTTTGTATTTCTTCATCAACTTGAATGCTGGTTAATATTGAAGCATCTGTAGAGGAGCTAAATATAAGATCTCTTTCAGTAGCACCAGACTCGCTTAAACGCTCAGAGACACTAAGATTAAAGCCATCTATATCAGCATTATAAATAGTAGTATTATTGCCTTGCTCATCTACATTTTCATCATAGCTTACACTATCATTTCCACTATTTACCAAAACGTCACGTGTTGCATTATCATTAACATCAATATCATTATTAATAACAAAGCGTTGATTACCTACTGTTAAATCGATATTACTGACCTGCTCGCCATTCGCTGCAACATTATCATCTAGCTCGAAACGATTATCACCAACAACTAATTCAATATAATTAATCTCTTGACCACTAGCGGTAATATCAGTTTCGATATCAACTCTGTCATTATCAAATTGCAATTCAAAATCGGTTGTTACTGAGCCATCCATTTCACGATTATCATCAATTTCCAAATAATCGTCTTCTCCATTAATCCTCACATATCTAAGTTCATTCCCGCTACTATCTATATCATTGTTTATGATAATATCTCCGTGTCGGCCACGAAGCTCAAAATCCTGAGTCAGTTGTTGGTTGTTTACCTCTCCTTCATATTCTTGATTTATATTTAGGTCGTAACTATTGAATTTAATTGCTGCATCTGTCGTTTTACGGTTTTGATCATCATATTCTTCATCTATTCGAAGGCTATCAGAACCTGCCTCAATTAGTATATCGTTAGATTCGTTATTGTTAGTATCAATAGCCGTGTCAACATCTATACGATAGCTATCGACCTTAAAATCTACATCAGTAGTAATTACACCATTTTCTTGTATATTTTCATCAATCTCTAAATAATCATCACCCGCTTGTAAACGAATAAAATCAGTTTCCAGATTTTGTGCATCAGGTCCCTCGCCAAAAACTTCATTCTCTTTATCGATTACAAGGCTATTTTCACTGACTTTTACAAAGATATCGCGTTCCAATTCACCATTATTACTAAACTCATTATCGATATATAAACTGTCATCCCCAGCATCAATTCTTATATCGCGTAAAAAACGACCTTGCTCATCGACGCTTTCATCAACCACCACTGTATTTTCACTTAACTGTAAATCAATATCTCGTGTACGCGAACCATTGCTATAAACGTCTTCATCAACGATTAAATGATCATCACCGACCTGTACATTGACATCTCGACCATTTTCTCCATTAGCATATGCGGTTTCATCAATCGTTAATGAGTTTCCATTAATATTGGCATCAATATCGCGAGTAGAACGGCCGTCAACATAAGACTCCTCATTCATTCTTAAATAGTCACTATCAACCTCAACTGAAAAATCCGTTGTAATAGCCCCACTAGCATGAACCGTTTGATCGATGGTTAAACTATTTTCATCTAATGCTATATCGATATCACGACTGGAACGGCCATTCGCGTATTCATCTTCTCTTACGATAAGGTGATCATCACCAATAGTAAGATTTACGTCTTGGGCTCTATCACCATCTTCATATAATTTCTGATCAAATTCGAAATGATTGTCACCTATTTGTAGATCAATATCCGTTGTTTGCTGGTCATTAGAAAACAAATTTTCATCATAAGTAAAATTATGAGCGCTACCTAAATTAATATTGACATCCAATGTGTCACGGTCATCCCCATGAGCATACCGGTCAACCTCTATTCCATAGTTCCCTACTGTATAATCAAAACTACGGCTTGCATCTCTGTTACCACTTAACGCACTACTATTATTGATAGGTGTTTCAGGTACTGTATCTGGGTCTATTGGTGCCTCTCCGCTTAGCTGAATCGGCAGAGGTGTTTCTTCCTGAAAATCAGGATGGAATGGATTTTGAAATAACTTCCCCGCGTAAATTAAATCTGTATCTCCAATATTATTAACATCCAGAAACCGCTGACGCTGAGTAGCATCATAAAAATTTAATGACATCCTACGCATAATAGTAGATACCGAGTCACCTTCTATTAGTCGGTATTCAAGATCAACAATAGGATCCGTGTTAATACTTACAACACTGTGCTCAGTACTTTGATTACCTTCGACTTCTTCAGGTGCACCTACTCCTAAGCTGGTGCCGAAATCCTGATCAGTAAAATTAGGTATTAAGACAGTTCCTCCAGATACTGTAGTTATTTCAAGTCTACCATCCTGCAATACAGCTAATTGCCCATTTGGAGTCTGCCAAGTGGAAGAACCTGGAGAAGGGCGCAAATAACCACTTAATGCTGTTCCGTCTATAACGACCCAATCCGTACTATTGGTTTGATTATCATTAATAGTCAGGGTGCCTGAAAAGTTATCGACAATATATAGATCAGTACCTGCGGCGTCATTTATAGTTATATCGCCACTACCTGTTACTCGGTATGTATCGTCAGACTCATTTTTGGTAGTATCAGGATCATCAGTACCATTATCTGTAATCGTTAACTGACCGCTATACTCCTGCAAAGGAGTCACAGGATTAAGATCTAACATTCCTACATTATATTGGTCTTCTCCGGCAGCATCTTCTATAGTAATTTCGCCTTCGCCTGTAATGAAATATTGATCATCACTAGACTCCACTTGAGGGGTAGCTGAAATATCTGATACGCCACTATCTATAACGACATCATCACCTGCCGACAAAATGTAAATATCATTTCCATCGCCACCCTCTAAATAATCATCACCAGCACCACCATTTAAGGTGTCATTACCAGCGCCACCGTAAAAGTGGTCTGTATTATTAGATAGCCCACTCAAAGAATCATTATTTTCACTGCCAAAGGTGACCGTTAAACCAATGTCAGCACCATCATTTAAAAAAGCAATATTATTTACATGAGTATCCATACCTAGGTCAGATATGAAAAAACCACTATCTAATTGAATAGATGCAGTTGTATCATCATACGCATTTATATTTAATAAGCCATTTAACATTAATGCGCGATCTTGTAGGTATTGCACGGAAAAATTACTTAAATCATATTCGCTACTATTTGCAGCTGTATTAGCAACATTGGTGGTAATAGCAAAAGGAAGCGCATTCACTAAAGCAAAGCGGTAAGCCCTACCCGCTTCAGTATCTTCAGCTGCCAAATCAGATAGATTAGGGAGTTGAGTAGACACGAGTACCCCACCTCCTGAAAACTCAATTGCCAAATGATTTCGCAATTGAAGCATTGCAGTTTGTAATGCTTCGTGATTGACATACTCAGCATTCCAGCCAGTAACCCCCTCATCAACACCACGCTCATCCGAATAAGCTGTTGGGTTTGTGTAATTAATAATAGGGTAATAGGCTGAAAACGCTTTAACTATAGACTCAATGGATGGATTACGGTGACCATTAAATCCAGTATTTGCAGCATTTAGTATAACTTGCGCAATCTCACTAGCCGTTAGGGAACTGTCTACAGCATTAAAGACATCATGTAATAGTAATGAGGTAACTAACTCGCTTTGAGAGTGAGGCTGAGTACCAATTACATTTTCATGCTCACTATATATTAAAGAAGCTGTTCCAAATTTAGGGTCAGCGATTTCACTGACAATATCCCCATTGGTTTCATAAACATGAAAATCATCTTGAGCTGTAGATAGATTAGAGAAAAAACTCCCTGCATCTTGCATTACAAGATCAATAAATTGGCGGTGTTCGATATCGTAATCAGAGTCCCAGTATGCAACACTAGGCGCATTTACTAGATTTAAGAAAAAGCGAATCTGGTATTTATATTCATCATAAAAAGTATCTGGGGCAGCTTGATAATCACTAATAGCTGTCCATAGAGTTGTTTGAAATATATGCGGAGCATTAAACGTATACACTTGATCAACTAAATTAGGCTCCAACGCCTCCGCCATCATCGCTAGATGCCCGCCCAGCGAATGACCTGTGGTATTTATTGATTGTCCACCAGTTAAATTTCTTGTATGAATCTCATCTAAAACCCTCTTTAACGATACCACCTGTGGCAAAGCCATGCCGTGGCTTATAATCATCGTATTAGTTTCTAAAAAATCTCGAGAAAAATCATTTTCAAATTCTGTACCCCGAATGGATAAAACATACTGACCAGACTGATCACGGAATAGCGCAGCAAAGAAGCCAGTATTTATATCTTCAAAGGTTTCTATAAGGTCATACTCTAAGTCTACAGAACGCGCCAGCTCATCAGAAAAATAACTTTCAAACAACTCATTATTCCCTGCTATTCTAATGTTATCCTGCTGTCTTATTTGATCAAAAAAATTGGTGCCATCAGGCAATTCCTTATAAACAAGTTTTGCCAACATAGCATAATTAGAAACCCCAATTGTATTGACATTACTGTATGGCATAACCTTTCTCCTTCAGCTCTTTCATTCTATTATGATTAAAAATTATTGTTTTGGCCCAGGGGCCCTGTATGCGATTTTCTTTTAAACATTCTGCTTGCACGCAAGACTCATAAGAACCAGAAAACTTAGCATAAATATTTTCTGGAAAACGGGAAAAATCAGCTAGAACCTGCTGAATTTCAATATAAATCTTCCTTTTTTGACTAACAATTTTTGTATTGACTTACTATAAACGGCCTTTTTTATATAAGAATCAAACATTTTTCACTGATCACCTTCCATGCTCACTCGAGCCAACCTTTTCCACTTACCTTCAATTCCATCCAGTTCTTTTTTCATAAAAATTATAAACAACAAATAATTTTAATTCATTACTTTCAAAAACACTCCAACCAGATACGCTAGAGTAATCGATATAATTTTCTGAATTACCTCCTTGTAACGCCACCAAACTTTTTGGTGGCTGACTATTAATTATTGCATAATCCTCAGACTCAAAAAAATTCGTCTTTATAAAATAATAATTTTCAAAAAAATATTTCCAATAAACAAATGGACTAACTGAAACCAGAATAAAAATGACAGCAAAAAACAAAAGATAGAAAAAACGAAAAAATCGTCGCCAATAATGATATGCAGACCCTGAGTAAGGATTGGCCGCCCCAACATTAATCTTAACTATGCCAATTTCTCACCCAAGACTACAACTTCTCGCTTACCAGTTTTAGGGTTCATATGCATCATCTTTATTGACTTGCCTTTAAGTACTGTAGCTAACAAATCAGAAAGTATTTGCTCTCTATGTTTATTTTTCTCATCATGAAAAGGGGCTATCAACTCTACCAACCATAAAGTGCCTCCTTCATTGGGAATTAAGCCCTTTTGTGTATCCAAACAAGCATTATTCCCCCAATCTTGAGGAGCTAGGCGCCCAGCCGCTTTGAGTTTTTTCTCGGCTTCTTCGCTTAAATACCCCCATAAAGCGACTCCCATCGGCTTTTTGTCTGCATTACGGAAAAGTTTATATTGCCCAAAAATAATTGGCGGCATTAATAGCCACTCCAAATCAGCAAGAGCTAGATATTTATGCTCTTGCGATTGACTCATTAACCAAACCGCTTCCCCCATCATACTACCGATGGTTTTAATGCCACCTTGATCTTTCACATCAGGACTTTCAAGCACTGGCTCACTATTGCCATGTTCAGTTTTTTTATTTTTTGAATCTTCCATTTTTTTCAATTCCTCTTCTTTTTTAGTAGCTTTACTTTTCTTAGAAGACATACCACCCTCTTAATTTAAACGTTTCTTTACAACTAACAACTTAATAACAGTAGTTATTGGCTTCACACTTATCTCTCCCTAATACTCTCCTGCTTATATCTAAGCAAAGGCGCTAAAAAATACTCAATAACTCGCCGACTACCGGTTTTTACTTCCGCGCTCACCAACATACCCGGCAGGAGATCAACCCATTGGTTTTCAACATACAATTGCGTATCGTCCATTTTTAAACGCAGGGTATACACCAATCCTTGTCTTTCATCCTCTACCGCATCCGCAGTGATATTAACCACCTCAGCATCTACCACACCGTATTTGGTAAACGGAAAAGTGTTGACTTTAATTTCTGCTTTTAAACCTTTACTCACAAAACCCACATCCTTGTTTTGCAAAATCGCTTCAACCTCAAGGTGGTCTTGCTCTGGTACAATATTCATTAACAATTGTGCAGGGGTCACAATGCCGCCAATGGTGTGAACCGCTAGTTGCTGCACTTTACCATCAACAGGAGCGGTGATAATTTGCTTATTATTTAAGGCAGTAGATTTATTGAGTTCTTGCTCTACACCTGCAAGCTGCTCTTTATTTTGGTCAATACGCTGTAAAGCTTGCAAACGTTGTTCAGTCGCTAAGGCTTGAATCTGGTGATCAATTTCCTGCAATGAGGCGGCCAGTTGTTTAGCGCGGGCTCTTTCTGCAACTAGATCTTGTTGTTGCTCAACGCGTTCTTGCTCAAGCTCTAGGTATTGTGCTTCTGAACCGAGCTTTTTGTTCATTAATGTTTTTAATGCACTAACTCGCTTGCTCACTAACGGCAGCGTACCTTTAAGTTTATTAATCAATGCTCTATTCACTTGCTGTTCGGCTAAGCGGCTATCACGTTGGCTGTGTAAGGCGGCGAGCCGGCTTTGGTAGTCTTGCCATTGCTCTTTGAGTAGGTTTTCTTGTGCTTGTTTATCGAGGGGGTGTTCTATATCAAGTACAAAGGAGGCCGTGCTTATCTGCGATTGCGTTGGTTGTTTTTTTTCGTTGACTATTCTCTCTGGTTGCAACAACTGAACAAATTGCCGTTCCCGAACAAGAGTATTCACTAGGTACTGATATTCACGCTGGTGTTTTTGAGAGTCAGCTGAGGTAAAGGTTTGGTCTAACTCAATCAGTGGGTCACCGGCATTTACCGTCTGCCCTTCACTGACATAGATGGTTTTAACAATGCCTTTATCTAAAGGTTGTATTTGCTTAATACGCCCGCTAGAGATAATTTTACCCTCGGCCACGGCAACAATATTGATCTTACCCAAAGCGGCCCAGGCAATAGCAATCACAAATAGCAATATTAGAATATACGCAATCTTGCGCCCAAGAGGTGAAGGTGGCTTGTCTTGTATTTCTAAGGCAGCGGGTACAAATTCCAACATCTGTATTTGACGTCGATACTCCCCCATTTTACCCCGATTTTTCCATGCTTCGACTAAAGCACCAAAAGCGGTTTGTTTTTTTTCTTCTAGATTATTCACTATCGACACCTTTTTGCTTAAGCGATGGCTGGGTAGGTAGTGATGGCGCAGGTCGAATACTGGGGCTATGGTTTTGGTAGCTATGGAGTTTATTGTAGTAACCGTTAAGCTCTAATAACTCTTCATGCTTGCCTTCTTCGATGATACGGCCTTTTTCCATGACGATAATTCGGTCACAATGGCGTACTGTACTGAGGCGATGGGCAATAATAAATACGGTACGATTTTTACAAATCGCGGCCATATTTTCTTGGATAATCCGTTCGGATTCATAATCCAAGGCACTGGTGGCTTCATCAAAAATTAAAATGCGTGGGTTAGTAATCAACGCTCTGGCAATGGCAATCCGTTGACGCTGACCACCTGATAAATTTCCTCCATGTTCTCCCACAAGGCTGTCATAACCCTCGGGCATTTCCAGTATAAATTCATGAGCACCCGCCAATTTTGCAGCGGCCACCACTCGCTCCATCGGCAAGCCGGGGTTACTTAAGGCGATGTTTTCGCGCACACTGCGATTAAAGAGAAAATTTTCTTGTAATACCACGCCAATGTTTTGGCGAAGCCAAGTAGTATCTACTACGGCTAGGTCTACACCATCAACTAAAACACGCCCATTTTCGGGAATATAAAAACGTTGTATTAGTTTTGTTAGGGTGCTCTTACCTGAACCGGAACGACCAACAATGCCAATTACTTCACCTGCGGCAACAGCGAGTGAAGTATCATCAATAATTACTGGGCCGGAGGGCGTATATCGAAAGCGTACATGCTCGAAGCTGACTTGTCCTTTTAACTGAGGCAAGGTGCTACGATTAGGGTTAAAACCCGGTTCACGCGGGGTATTAAGAATATCACCTAAGCGTTTAACTGAAATTCCCGCTTGCTGAAAATCCTGCCAAAGTTGTACCAATTTAAGAATTGGGCCACTGACCCGACCGGCAATCATATTAAACGCAATAAGTTGACCAACACTAAGATCACCTGCCATCACCGCATGGGCACCAAACCAAATAATACCCAAGGTCGTCAGTTTATTAACAAAGCCGGCGATTTGATTGGCAATATTACTGAGCTGGTCAGTACTGAAGGAGGAATTTACATAGTTCGCTAACTGATCCTCCCAACGGCGTTGCATTTGTGGTTCAACGGCACTGGCTTTAATGGTTTCAATACCAGAGACCGCCTCTACAAGAAACGCCTGATTAGCAGCACCATGTTTAAATTTTTCATCTAAACGGTGACGCAATATAGGTGTAATAAACACAGAAAGAATGACATAGATCGGGATAGTTGCTAACACGACTAAGGTTAGCGTCGGGCTGTAATACCACATCACAGCAAAAAATATCAACGTAAAAAATAGATCGATACACAGTGTTAAGGCAGAACCTGTAATAAAGTTTCGAATAGTATCAAGTTCACGTACCCTTGCAGCCGTTTGCCCAACTTGACGAGAGGAAAAAAATGAAAGTGGCAAAGCGGTTAAATGATTAAACAGCTTAGCTCCTAACTCAACATCAACCCGATTGGTAGTATGACTAAATAAATAATTTCGCACTCCACCGAGTATAGCATCAAAGGCAGCGACAAAGAAAAACCCAATAGCGAGGACATCCAATGTAGTTAAACCACGATGAACAAGTACCTTATCCATCACCACTTGAAAAAAAAGTGGCGTAATTAAAGCAAATAACTGTAAGAAGAAAGAGACGAGTAAAACATCACCAAATAATTTACGATATTTGACTAACGAGGGAATAAACCAAGTGATATCAAATTCACGAATGGATTCAAATAATCGACTACGTTTGGTAAGCAATATTACTTCACCAGTCCAGCACTGCTCTAACTCGTCCTCAGTTAACACTTCAGGGGTAGGCTGCCCTACTTTCAGCATTAGTATTTTACGCACCATATCTGAATGAGTAGTTGCAGGATCTGCTGCTGCTTTTTCTGAAATTGGCTGTTGCTTCTCGGGCTCCTGTTGGATTTTTGCAATAATAAAATATTCACCCTGCTGCGTTTTAGCAATAGCAGGTAAAACAGTATTTTGTAGATTGTGGATACGGCAAGTAATTAATCGAGATTTAAAGCCGATAGCTTTAGCTGCACGTTGTATTTCTGTATCACCAAAGGTTTGATCTTGGTTAGAAAATTGATGATAGAGTTGATTAGGGTCAATCGCAACCTGGTGAAGCTGCGCAATAATGGCGAGAGCTTGTGCGCCAGTACTAGACGACTCGCTCCCGTTTTGCTTGTTTAATGGATCATCCATGAAACACCTATTTACGGTTTATTTAATTTAAATATATCATTTATTTATCAATTGATTATAAAGTTAATATAACTACGGTAACTGTAATGCTCGACGGCATATCCGCTTGCAATATACGCTCACCTTCCACTAGGTTGTAACTCGTTGATAGTAATGCTTCTAATCGACCGGCAACTTCTTCGCTGTTGTAGAATAGACCGCCTAAGCCCGCCCAATCTGTTGCAGCGGTTAGAATATAATAGCCCGGCACTGTGACTTCTCTGTCATCATCAATTAAGCTCATTGGTGGATTATTGAGAATCCCCTCGCCCAATGGCTGGTCATTAAAAAATTCACGCAGCTCATCGGCCGCGCCTTCTGATCCATAGAGGCGGGTTGCTATCAATGGCCATGAATCATGGGCTTGAATAATGTAATAAGGATCGCTGCCAGCATCATTTTGTGTAAAGGATGCTTGCACTTGATTTAGACGAGAACCATTGGCGACAATTTGCCCGTCTAATTGTAGCTCGTGCGCAGTGGTTTGTGGCGAGATATGAAAAACAGCGCCGTTTCTTGAGTAACGAACCTCTAACCCCACCCGCTCAATACGATAGGTATCACCTGCAACATAAGGTGGTAGCTCCGTGTCAATCCACTCACCGGATTCATAGATGGCAATATGGGAGGATTCTATATAAAGCTGATGCACCCGTTGAGAAAACCCCGTTTCGCCATTAGCGGCAAAACCAATACTGATATCGGCAGAAGCATCACTCAATTGAAATTCAACCCAACCGTCTGCATTCGCACCCAGCAGTTGGTTAGAAGTAAAACTTCCATTATTATAACCCTCAGGTGCGGCCTTGATTAGATGACCATTACTAAACAGTACATCGTCTTGGCCACTTTCTTGGCTGACACTGAAGCTTAAAGAACCTGTCGGGATTTCTAAATATTCATCACTTAGTGTAAGGCTTTCTGGGCTTACTTCTGTATTTAAAAATAGGTCTGTGTTTAATCTAAATGTTTGCTCTTCAGTTTCATTCGGTATCGTCGGGAAGGGGTCTGCATTATCACCAATGCCATCGCCATCGGTATCAATGCTTTCTGTGGGATCATTAGGGAAGGCATCGACACTATCGGGTACACCATCGCCGTCGGTATCAATCTCGGTTATTACATCAATAAACACATTGCCTTCGGCGGTTAACTGGCCATCGGTTACCTGGTAAATAAAATGTGCCTGCCCGGTAAATCCTAGCGCTGGCTCAAAAATTATATTATCCGTTTCCGCATCGTAATTAACATTACCGTTTTGTGGATTGATAACGCCAACGAACGACACGGTATCCCCATCGGGGTCAGATGTATTGGCCATTAGATTGGCCAGCGGAATTGAAAGGATAGTATTTTGCTGCGTCTGGGCAAGGTAGTCTACTAACACGGGGCTGCGATTAGCCTCACTACTTGACCAAATACGTACACCATTGGTGTTATAGTGATTTAAACGCTCCCACACATACTGATTGAGCGCGGGGAAATCACCAGCAATCAATGGGCTAATATTCGAAGGCACAGCAAAATCACTGGGTGCTTCTTGCCCAAACATTGCTTGGTAGGTGATGAGGCCGGCTAAAAAATATAAGTCCGTCGTACCATGTGGTGACTCGTCTTCATACAATTGTGGAAATGTAAAATTAGAGGCTTGTAGGTTGGCATTTTGTAGTATATCGGCAATTACAGGCCCCACTGGGATCATACGTATATCATTATTGGGATATAGTCCATGGAGCTTGTTTTGATAGTCTAAAAACCACTGATGATAGTTGCCAAGTGTAACGGCATGGTACGCCTGCCACTGCCCGCTACTTAGGTTATCGGCCGTGGCCTCTTGCCAATGCTCATAAATATAAACGGGCACTTCTGGCTTTTGCCCTTTATCTACATCATTGCTCACTACCCAATCAATCACGCGTTGTGCTTGGGTAATAAATTCCGGTTGTACTGAGGTTAAATCACCCTGAACAAAATTAGGGGGCATAATGATAATATTGTCTAAATGTATTTGAGAAAATAACGCGCCCTCTACTGGAAAAACACTACTGTCTTCACCTGCACTATTAAGGGACCCCAGCTGAGGGAAAGGCGGTAGGTTATGGTAGTCTAATTGTCCGAATTCACCGCTCCAACGGTAAGTATTATTACCCGCTAAGGCGAACTCGCCTACCCAATAGCCGGTGTTTGTATTTACATTGATAACGGAGGAGTGATCCCACAGGGAGTGATTAAACGTGTACTGATTAACGCTATTTTTTACTACAGGGTCAGCAGGTGGTGTTTCTTCTGGAGGCTCTGGTGATGGAGGGTTTTCATCTGGGGGCGTTGGCGATGAGCCATCGCCAACGGTAATATTTACGGCTCCCCAAAATCTATCAACACCATCGTAAACCGCATATACGAATGTAGCACTACCGACAAAATCCGTTTCGGGTGTAAAGGTAATTTGGCGTGTATCCGTATTAAAGTGAGCAATACCACCTGACCAGTCATCGAGATACTCTACAAAGATGGGCAATCCATTATTACCGGAATCATTAGATAGTATCTCACCCTCCGATATTTGTAACGCCTGATTAATCGCAGTAGAAAAATTATCATCAACAACGGTGGGTTCAATTGATAAGCCAGCAGTGCAATAAGCGGCTAGAATCAAAATAGAAGTTTTTCTTATCAAAGCCCGAACTAAAGAAGTCACAATTCTCTCCATGCATAAAGTAAAGTATCATATAAAACAACAAATATACTTCAAAGAGGATAATCAAGATGACAACAGGAAACAATAGACTAAAATCATCAGGGGTGATTAAAAAAGCACAGACGACTAATCAGACTAAAAGCCTTCACTTAACAATAACTACATTAAAAAATATAACTATAACTAATGAAAGGTGGAAGGTGGAAGGTGGAAGGTGGAAGGTGGAAGGAATATTTTACAAACTGGTTAAAAAACCATTGCGACATTGATAAGCCACATCGGCAATAAAATCAGCTACTTTTTTGATACGGGCAACATAGCGTACATCCTCATTAACAACCAGCCAAAAAGTCCCTACAAAACCAATACTATTAGGCAAAATTTGTACAATATCATCACCATTTTCCACCATGAAATCAGGTAAAAAGCATAAGCCACCACCTTCTTTTAATAATTTATATTGGGTAGCAATATTACAATTTTTAAAAAGCATATTATTTTCAGTAATTGATATTTTTTTGTAAAATTCCTTATTGTCAGCAACATCTTTTTCAAAGCCACCGATAATATTATGCAGACAAATATCGTCTGTGTTACCAATAGTAGGCTTGCCTTGCAAATAAGACTTAGCGGCAAAAAGCCCTACTTTGTAGTCTAATAATCGCCTCACTACAAAACGACCTTCACTTGGCCTTTGAGTCGTTATCACTATATCGGCTCTACGGCTATTAAAGCTATCATTTTTATTTTCTGTTAAAAAATCAATTTTTAAATTTTTGTACTGCCCCAATAACAAAGGTAATTTTAATGCAAGAAAGGCATTGCTAAAGCTTTCTGGCGATAATAAATGAACAACACCTACCATGCCATTGTCTGGACATGCTACCTTCTCCTTGATGCCAAGAATTTCACTCTCCATATTTTTTGCACAAATTAATAATTTCTGTCCAGACTGAGTGATTTCAAACCCAGTTTCTTTTTTCTCGAATAGCTGAGCATCTAGAATTGCCTCTAATTCACGCACTCGCCGGCCGACTGTCGTGTGATTAACATTGAGAAATTTACCCGCAGTGACTAATTTTTTATGCCGGTACAGAGCCAAAAAATAGCGTAAATCATCCCACTGTATAGCGTTTTTTGCCATAATTTCATTCATCACTATTCCCCTTGGCACTCAATGTAAATTGGCTTCCTACTTCACCTTTAACAAGTATATATAAGGGCGCCTCTAGAACATGCCCTAATGTGCACACTCCTGGCAATAAACTACCAAAAAGATCAGCACACTCAAAAAGTTTCTCATTGGGGATAAATTCTCTCTCGGCAAAAAAACCAACTGGCCCAGTTTTGTTGGATAATAAAAGGGTTAAAAATTCAGCTTCATCGTTTCTTACACGATAAATTAAACCAGCCGATGCATCTTCGGGAGTTATTTCTCCTCGAACTTGCCCCCCTACACTTAAGTCTATGATTGGTTGAGTAGCAGCAGAAAGTCTATAGCGGCCCGGCTTAGCGCTTTTAACAATAACAGTAAAGTGTTCTTCATCTGTTTCATTGATCACTCTACATCGACGGGTATCAACTGAGGTCGCGATTAGAACGCAGTCACTATAGGCATCGAATATATCGGGGTCTCTTTTGACGTAAACCTCGAAATCAGCATCGGTTAAATCAGCCACCTCAACAATTAATACTTCGTTATTATTATCTACTTGAGGAATTTTATAGGTTGCAATTACCCCTGCGGCCTGATTAATGTCGAATGATTCATTAAGTTTAAGCTCTTGTGTTTGAACTGTGTCAGTTTGCGATAACATTGACAGTTGGTAAGATGCACCAATCTCACCCTCCACCAAAAAATACCAAACAGATGCACCACTATTATCAGCAATACATTGCAAATCGCTCACATCAAAAAAACCAGCTGAACACGCAAAATCATGATCTGTTGGTGGGTTATTACTATTGCCCAATAATGAAATAGGACCATCGGGGTCATCCACTAATACAGCAACACTATTATCACTTTGAGCAACGTCGAATCGATATAAAGCGCCTTGTCTTTTATCAACGGTATCTGCAATAACATTGCCAGCTTGCATGACTACGGGCTGAATAAAGTCAACGTGAATATCTAAATTGGTATCGGCTGAACTTTCAATATTTAAATACCACTGGCTAACACCATTTATATCCAACCAACAGGTTTTAGCGTTAAAATTACTGCGCAATTGGCAAGAGAAATTATTCGATGATGGCTGATCACTGCTACTAATTATTAAGCGACCGCCATCTTCTAAACCATTAACTGCAACAGCCAAAAATGCATCTTTGGGCGCATGTTCAGTAGAGATACGATAAAGGTTTCGATCACCAGGGTATTGTTTAAGCTGCTTTGGTTCACCTGCAATAATTTCTTCAATCGGACCAAATTCAGCGCGCCGAAAATGTCCCGTCAAATTATAGTGTGTTGCCGAATTACCAAAGACATATACCGTCCACTCGTCGGTGCCATCGGTACCTAGATAACAAAAACCATCATTAATTGCCGACAATTCTGTGCTTAAACATACAATATCCCCGGTAGAATTTCTTACCATAAGATCTGCAAAACCATCAAGTTCAGAGAGCGTTAACCATAAGCCTATATCTTTTGACGATGACTTTATACTGTACTGAGCTTCTGTTTCGGCCTCTAAAAATCCTGAAAATTTCAGCGGTGCAGTATTAATGATAACAATACGGTTTACCACTGTTATACCTTGCTCATTTAACAGCCCATAAACTTCTACACGGGCATCTAGTGCTAGATCATTTAAGTCTCCATTTTCGACGAGGATATCATCCATATCGGTCATTGTTACCGGGAGCCCATTCACATCGAAATCTGAGATAGAATCAAAGCGAGTGATCAATCCGGCAAGGTCAACTTCCCGACCGGCCTCACCCAACACGACTTCCAGCTGTTGCACACTATCGGCCTGTAACACATCGCCATCTGTTAGCTGCCCATTAACTTTAACAATACTACCTTCGATAATATTATCTATTTCTGCCGATTGATAACTAACTATAAGACCATTAATACTAAAGCGCATGTCAGTAAGATCCAGTGTTTTAACAATACCTGTCACCTGATAGCTCTGCACCTGAGGCAGTGCATCGATGCGGGTTGCAAAAATATTACCTTCACTATCGACAAAACCACTAATGCGAACAATCTGCTGATGAGTTAGCTGGTTAAAATTAATGATACCATCGCCAAATACCGTATTATTATCAATCTGAACACGTTGACCTAAAACGGCTAAACTAAGATTTGCTGTATCAATAGCCGCTATTGGCCCAATCACATTACTCGTATAACGAATCTCTGTCGCTTGGACAAGGCCCGTAGTCCCGTCCTTTTCACGCTGGCCGTTAGCGATTAATACTTGCCCCAATAACAGAGGGTTACTTAGGCTATTTTCGTTACCATCAATAACAATGGCCGCCGATGTTGTATCATACTCAATGCCATTAACTATTATTGTTTTCCCATCAATGTCACCTATAGCACTAATAGATCCCAATGATGTTGTTTTAGCGGTAGCGGTTGGCCCACTGCCATTTCCTTCTATAGTTTTTGAACCATCACCGGTGCCTTCTATAGCAGCAATAAATTGATCAACACACGAAACTACAAATAGCAGAATAAAAGGAAAGACCAAGAGACTTAATTTTTTACACACTATTCTTACCTTCCGTATTGTTACAACCTTGAATTGCATAGACTCCAAGGCCCAAACGCTCCACTTGCTGACCCTTTGGATTGTGATTTTTTTCAAGCCAACCATCTACATGATTGAGAAGCTCGATACTTTTTTCGCTGACAAACCTGTGAAACTTTGGAATATCAGCAGTATTGATGGCGTGATGTGTTGCCCTAAGCTCCAACCGGGTACTATCACCCACTTTGCCGTAAAGGTTATGAAAGATTGTATTTATGTGATCAACCAACATACTGCACCCGAAAGATATTTTTTCGGGGTCTGCAAAGTCTGGTGGATTGGTGAGCCCTTGATTATAGTTAGGTATATAATACCGGCTTTTGACCTTCAATTTCCCACCCTCGCCGTCTTCAACAGTATTCGAACGTTTCAGCTCTCTTAAAACAGTTACCGCAGCAATATCACCACCAACAGACACCGATTGCACCAAAGCGCTAAAGCTTGGGTGAGAGCCCTCTAATGGCAAGTCCACTGGCTGACCATCACTGTTTAAATAGCGTTCATCTTTATGCCAAGCCGATAGCACGCCAGCTATTTTGTAGGAATCGCGAGTATCTTCCCCTTGGCTCAGTTCATTCAAACGTTCTTTCAAACGCTTTACTTCATGGCGGTTAATCCCTGTCATCAAAGCAATGCGCGACATATTTGTTGGCCTACCATCAATGCCATAGTCATTGCTGGCCACATCCACATAGAGCTCTTTACACATTTCAGTAAACTCATTGCAGCTCACGCCATTTCTGAGCGCTAAGCGCACCATGGCTCTGACTAAGAGACGAAATGCCGCAATAATTTGTTTTCTTTGTAAAACTCTCATATTTGTTCATAATAAAACAAATATAGTGCAATTTGCAACAACATCTGTTCAAAATTAACCCAACAACAGTAAAACTGCGAACTATTACCCAGTAAAAAACTAGAAAATCCTCAAACAGGTAATATAGCGCTCACGCCCTGTTTGTTCACGATAGAAACAAAACAGGCATAGATCGAGCAAAATTACTCAACAGTAATCGGGATGAGTACCCTCTATTCGGCGACAACGACATTAAAATATGTTGGGTATAGCTAAAAGATTCGTTAAAAATAAGAAGTTTGTATTAAATGGGGCTCTCAGGAAAGAAGTCAGCTTCAATATAGGGGGACTATCTAGGCAAGCTAAAGCCTATGTCGTAATATGAAAAAATAACATCAATATTATTTCATTTTTTAAACAGGACTTTATAAAGCAGCTATGGCATTATGATGCCCCATATAATCACACTGTCTCTGTTATCGTCACCAAGCATCAAGAGTCTATATACCATTTCTACGCTATATTAGCAGTGGCACGTAATAACAGGGACATACTGATAACAAAATCAACACATATCTGGCCGATCATGCTCTTATCAACATTACGCACATACCAACCACAATTACTATGGGCATTAAAACTGTCGATGGCACTTTTTTGCCTAGGACATTTTAGCCCCGTTGATGAAAAAATTGTTAGCCAAATATTTTATATTGGCATTATCCTTCCTGTACTTTTATTAGTCACCGTTGACGATATTCACGCCGTCTGGCATTCGCCCATCACCAAGGCACTCCTTGCTTACCTACTTTATACCAGCACTGCCTGGCTGGTGGTCGGTGAAAGTAACTATCTTCGTTATTCGATCTACGTACTATTTTTTACCATGGCGGTTTGGCTATTACTAAGGTATGAGCAAGTTGACATGGATAAAGCTGCCATTTACTTTTTCATAGCGATCGTGCTGTATATAGTAGCCGGGTTTTTATACCGTTATCTTTCATCAGGGGCGCTACCTGGCCGCTCTTTTTTTAGTGGATGGATGACTGAAAACCCGATACATATTTGCAGTATTTTAGCGACGGCAACTGCTGTGTGTGTTGTGCTTTTTTATCAACAACAAAAGATCTTATACGCGCTGCTAACACTAATGCTCAGTACAATGTTGATGTATATCTTTGAAACGAGAACGGGCTATCTCGCACTGTTATTTTTTGCTGCTGTCTTTATCGGCGTTGCGTTTATCGCGGGCAATAAGCAACACAAGCAACGGCTTGGATTATTTGTAGTGATATCGATAGCCGTATTGGGGCTACTGTATTTTTCCGGCTATCTTGATCCATTACTCCAGCGTGGTAATAGTTACCGTTTTATCATCTGGAATATACTGATGGAAAAGCTCAAAGATTGTAGCTATCTATTAGGTTGCGGTTATGATCATAATATACATGAATACTACTTTACAAAAACAACTAAAATTGTTCATGCACACAGTATTTATGTCTCGGAGCTGTTCTATTCTGGCATTCTCGGAATTATCTTATTATTTTTATTTCTCGGGCATACCTTATACTACGGTATAAAACATAAACTGATTTGGGTTTATGGCTTTGCGGCTGCTTGTGCTGCCCTTAGTGTTGATGGCTCATTTGCACTACGCCCTCCTCGCAATGAAATTTGGATGATATTTTGGTTACCCGCTATCATCGTTAATATGCAATTGGCCAAGCATCTATTTGATCAGAAAAGCCATCGGGCAATTAAATAAATATTCATTATCGTTAAGACGATAACAATAATACCCAGCCGCTTAGATAGGGCCCGGTATTTACCGAGACTGGAAATAGAAGCAGGAATAAACCGCCGCTGCGCTTGGTAGTACTCATACAATTTATCGCCTAAAAAGCTTTGGCTGGGCGTTACTTTTAACTTATCAAATAGCTTATTGGGTATATAGCCAGCAGCATCGTATGCCGCGTTTAGATAAGAGGCCACATGAGACGTCGATATATTTTTAATCATTAATAACAGATGATTGTCGATTAGGCGATTGGCAGCTTGCTGCCATTCATACTCAACATTTAAGTCGTTACACAACATCTTTAATTCACGAATCATATCAAAGACAGCGTCATTAGGCTTAGCCTGACCCTGCACTACCTGAGTTATTGAGTCAGGGTTAATTCGCCAAAAATAAGTAGCCTCAGGCACGCTCACAATCGTATTTGCAGCATGCAGTGCTTTAAAAGCAAACCCGACATCCTCGTGAGGTGCCACCTCAAGAAACTGTATACTGTTGTCTATTAATAATGATTTTTTATAAATCTTGTTATAGCATGTTGTCATTCGGGTTAAAAAGGGTATTTCTGCATGTGTGTATATCCCCTTTTTAAAATACCGATCCTGGAAATGATAAGACCCACGGTCACGTTGAGAAGTAGACCGTATGACCTGCCCAATAGCAATATCAGCATCGCATTCACACGCATTGTTTAGCAATTGCTCGAACATATCAAGAGCGCACCAATCGTCACTGTCGCAAAAACCAATATACTCGCCCTTAGCCTTCTGAATACCAAGGTTTCTACAACGCCCCTGTTGGCCGCCCTCTACACTCAGCACATCCACACGCGGATCTTGCTTAGCAAGCTCAAGAAGACGCTCGTAAGAGCCATCGCTGGAGCCATTATCAACAAAGATGAGCTGTATAGTATTAATCGTTTGTTGTGTTAGGCAGCTGATACAGTGGTCTAAATAATCAATAGTATTAAAAACAGGAATGATGATACTGATAAGTGGTGGTTGATTCATAAGTTTAGGCGGGCTCTGATGGCTTACAGGCAAGAAAGTACCCATAATTTAATACCAATTGCAAACAGGAAAAAGGCAGTTACCGGTTTAAGGTACTAAGAATTTTATAGGTTTTTGGCAAGTCTAACAGAAAGCTAATTTGACGAAAACCCTACTGAGAGTTTAAAGTATACCGAGCCTCGCAAGACCTATACTGTCTATAAGCCCGCTAAACCGATTTAAGGAATATAGGAACCTCTGATTAACATCGGATAATCAGAAGTTCCTATAAGTAGTGTTTGCTGTATAAAGATAACACAGCGGCAAAATACAACCTCGTATTTCGTATTTTATATGTCGTTATATAACAATAATTTAGCAGTGATCTACTATTTAATTTATTTAAGCGGCTCTACATCATAAACGGGTGACAACGCTATTGGCTTTGCTCTCGACTACGGGGTACCTCCTCAGGTAGTGGCAGGCTAATAATAAAACGGCTCCCCTTACCTAACTCACTAGTGACATCCATAGTACCGCCATGATTTTTAACAATACCATGAGAAATAGATAAGCCAAGGCCAGTGCCCTCACCAACCGCTTTTGTGGTAAAAAAAGGATTGAAAATATTACCAACAACCGCAGGGTCAATGCCCGACCCGTTGTCTTCAACAATTAATATCAATTGTTCATCTTTCATTTGCGTGAATATCTTAATGATACCATTCTCATTCATTGCTTGTGAGGCATTAATTAAAAGATTAGTAATAACTTGAGCAATTTCACCGGGGTTGGCATCTATAGTAGGGATATCGGCTAAGTGCTTTTCAATTTCACAATTATAATTGACTTGATTAGCAACAAGTGCTATTGCCTTTTCAACAACATCGTTAATTTGTGTTTCTTTACGATCTGCCCCGTCAACATGGGAGAATTCTTTAAGGCCCATAACAATTTTTTTAATGCGATTTAAACCATCTTTTGATTCCAATAATAAATCTTTAGTATCTTCAATAATGAATGTTAAATCTTCTGTATTATTTAACTCGTCAATTTTACTCAATTGCTGTTGAGTCTCTTGGTTGGGTGGTGCAATATTTGTGGATAAATCACCACCTAATGATTGTGCCAAGCTCTCGTATACACCAAATAGAGAAATCAAGGTATCAACATAACCTTCAAGTGTATTTATATTACTATTAACAAAGGCTAACGGATTGTTAATCTCATGGGCTACACCTGCGGCAAGTGTGCCTAGTGACGCCATTTTTTCAGCATGTACTAACTGTGTTTGCTGCTCTTTAAGGCGGTTGTTTGCCTCTTCTAGGGTTCGGTTACTACTCACCAATGCGCCCAGAACTTCTTCATAGGATGTCGCCAAATCCAATCTCATAGTATCGAGATAAAAATGGCATTCAATAACATCACTCTCTGTTTTAACATGCATCAGTGAACTTGCTATTTTAGGGAAGATACTTCGTCCAAAGGTCACTCTAGGTGCGGCAAAGGTCAGTTTTTTATAGGTTTCGCTCAACTCTACAATGGATTCACCCACCACCGTATTCAATAACTCAGTAAAAGCATCACATAAATCCTCTTGAGTATCATCATCATCGCGATTAAGACCCAGCATCGCAAGAGCACTATCTTCATTCATACTCAATATATATTCACCATAAACCATACCTGTAAAATATATAGCAATATGGAAATTTTTCTCGCTGGTAGGGCTTTCAGTATCGAGTACCTCATTGCCTACCTGCGATGTAACACCCAGCATAGTATTTAATGTTTCAGAGACTACTCGAGAAAATGTCTTGGCATGATCAGTATAAAAACTCATGACTGCCCCTAATTAAGTCCGTTATTAATGATGCCGTAAAATGCCTGAACACCGTCGTCATTGTTTAGATCTAAAGGTTTTTGAATGAAGTCTTTAGCGCCACAATTAAGGCAATCATCAACGACTTCTTGTTCTTTTATAGCTGAAATCATAATTACTCGTGCATCTTTATCGCTTTGAATAATATCGTATAAGCAGTCACGGCCATCACGATTAGGCATAGTGATATCCAGCAGTGTAAGATCTGGCTTTTCGTTTTTAAACAATTCAAAGCCTTCGACCCCATCTGACCCCATGCCAACAACCTCATGCCCGCCATTTTCCAGGGTCCGTTTAAGCGCCTTTGCTATAAATTTACTATCATCGACTACTAAAATTCTTGCCATATGCATGCCCTCGGTCCAATACTTATCTTCATAGTGGCGCTTAGTAGACATAAAAGTATTATTATAAAACCAGCGCTACTCTGACGAGACTATTAAAATTATAGGTAAAACATGAGGTGGTGCAATAATTAGCATCATAAAGTTTTAGTAAATAATAAATTGGTATAGACGCCATTAAAAACATTAACGATCGTAATAATAACTAACAACAACTGGTTACTTAATTATTACTATCGTTTGATAAAGTTATCTGTCCAAAGAAAGTCGTCTGAGAGTTAGCAAGTACTAAAAGTGCTATATATGAAATTTTTATTATTTTTGGCGCGCTATTACCTTTAGCGAAACCCTATTTTAATGCGAGACTAATAACTAAAACACTACTTAATATAGTGCCATTGGTTATTTTAAGTCTATTGAATTTCCAATATTGAGATTATGTAAACTATTGTTTATCTATATTGATGAGATTGGTAATAACACTTTTATACAAGGTTATAACCTGTTTAAAGCACTTGTATCTTATCGTTTTTTTTCATAGTATTTTTAAAAAAAGTGATGATATTTTCTTTATATAACGTAGGCGATGCTTTATATATATCCTCGTGCCCTATATCGGGTAACAACCATAGTTTTTTTGGCTGTTGAGCATTTGCATACAACACTTCAGTTTCTCTTTGTGTAGTATAACGATCCGCCATACCTGAAATAATATAGATAGGGCAGGTTATTGAATCGATATAGCTAACAGGACTAAGCATTGATGCATTAATACCAAGTCGTGGCTTTAACTGTGCCAATAATAGTTCTGTAGGAATTAATGAAAAAATACCTAAGCGCTGTTTAACTCGATTATATACGGCGGTACGTATATTTAAATATACAGATTCAATGATTAGTGCATCAATATCTTGTGGAGAGGCTAATAAAGCAGAGGCTCCACCTAATGATACACCGATGATACCTACAGGTTCATCGCTGTATTGAGCTTTAGCATATTTAATAGTTGTTAATACATCATATTTTTCTAAATAACCAACCGTAATATGATCGCCAGAACTTTCACCATGTGCTTGAAAATCAATTAGTATTACTGAGTACCCTTCTTCATATAAAAACTCTGCACGCTTAAGCATAGATAGTCTTGTTGCACGTATACCATGCAATAAAATGACAACGCCCTTAGCTTCTTTGGAATGAATATGCCAACCCGATAAAATAGAACCCGATTCACTAGCAAGTTTAATTGTTTTTAATGGCAAATCGATAATAGGAGACGTAACAAGACTATGCGCAGGTGCAACTAGACAACCAGCCACAACCCATGATAGTAGAAAAGCAACAATAAAACTTGGTAATAAAAAATACAGCATGAAATATTTACACATAAAAACAGCTGCTCATAGTGAAATAATGTTTAGCAAGTCTACATATTTATTTAAACAGACCGATATTAATAGTGAATAGCCAACCATACAGTTTCTGAATTTGGCGTTGTCCATGTGACTTTATGCTTTGTATGTGCAGGCAAATGTAGATAACTTCCTGAAATTAATGTCACCTCTTTTTCGCCTTTAATCAAAATTCTAGCTTTACCTTTTATAACAATTACCCATTCATTATCAGGCTGATCATACCAGCCAGATGCCGGAGAAACATGGCCTTTAGATATTATTCGCTCTATTTTTAACGCATCTGTTTTAATAATATCATCAATGATTTCTTCATCGAGAATAGTGGGTATAGCATCAAATATATTATGCAATATCATTGTTTTAATCAGCCCGAATAGTTACTCTAGTATATTTTTTTCCTTTTTTACTCGCTTTATCATTTTGCCAAAATTTTTATCTTTTTTACGCTTATCCAAATACGACATTTCATTAAAATCGGACTCTTTTCTAATTTTTAAATAATTGTTATAGTGCTCACTATCAATTAATTTATTTTTTAATGCCTTAAGCACAGCACATCCAGGCTCATTAGTGTGAGAACAATCACTAAAGCGGCATTTCATGGCAAAAGCTGTGATATCTTCATAGCTTTCACTAATACCAGTCTGAGCACCCAGAATACCCAGCTCTCTCATCCCCGGTGTATCTATTAACATTGAGCCATTATCAAGCATAATCAGCTGTCGGCGAACGGTTGTATGTCTGCCTTCACCGGTACCACTGACACTATTTGTTTCCAACAATGAATGCCCTATTAATTGATTAGTTAATGTCGTTTTTCCAACACCTGAGGAGCCAATCAAACAATAGGTTTTTCCCGCTGCCATTAAGCCTTGTATTTCATCTACACCAATACCTGTAATACTACTGAGCATTATAATCGGTGAGTTAATACCTGCCTTTCGTATTTTTTCCACTAACAGGTGTAATGTGTGCTCATCCACTAGATCTATTTTCGCCAAGACAATAACCGGCTCAATACCACCTTCATTTACCATCACTAAATAGCGTTCTAGCCGTCGAAGATTAAAATCAAAATGACATGACTGCACTATAAAAGCAGTATCAATATTAGCAGCAATCATTTGATAGCCTATTACTTTACCCGCTGTTTTTCGACGCAGATATGACTTTCGAGGCAACAATTGGTGAATGGTCGCCGTATCTTCATCTATATTTTGACTAATGCCTACCCAATCCCCTACACAGGGATAATCCTGACCAACATCATTTAAAAAACGAAATTTACCCGACACTGTTGCCGATAATTCAAGCGTGTCGGTTTTAATAGTACATCGGTCACGATCTACCGCCATTACTCTGGCAATGGTATATTCACTTTCGGCAAAATCGTTTTCCCACCCCATTGCATCTAAACTCATAAGTATAACCTTACTAATATTTTTTTAATTAAAGTATTGCCGTATTATTTGTTCTATCAAAAAATTATGCTATTTAATATCGCAATAAACTAGAGTTCTGTTTTCAGCATCAAAAAAGTACGACATTATTAGTAATATTTCAATTGTTTGATATTTTTCTTATCAATAAAAAACACATTTTATGTTTTCTTCATTGTCATAAAAATACAAATCGTCAATGGAACATCATATATTTCTGCCAACTGAACATCTGCATTACCTATATATAAAAACCGATAGTGCAAATGTCTGAAACTAACAAGTAGAGTCACTAAAAGGTGACATTACTTAATCCTAAGAATAAAAGGCACACATCTTTTAATCATTATTTAACAGGGTTATTGACAATAAGAAGACAACTAAACCATATAAAATCAGAGACAAGAGCCTAAATCGCTGCTAAGGCACAGCGACAATAGCCTTATCGCGGTTATTATTGCTGTGTGAATACTATAGTGAGAATATGGTGAATGTCACTTTTAATGTCAGCAACATGTTAGCATACGCAACTCGCTCCAGAAAGTATCTAGATAACAGAGTAAGAAATAACATCGTGGATATGTCATGGTATCAATAACCACAACGTTAATTATGCAAGAGGGATTCACCAGACATACTAATAACCTAGCTTATCCGGTGTAAATATTGATAGAAAATACTTTTTTGCTATGACATCAGTGTTGCGATCTTTAAAGACATACGCTTTACATCAATGAATATTTTACCTATTTTAGCTGTAGATTTAGTGGCTACGACTAACACAGCATTGGCCCCTGCATCCACTAATAGCATGCTGCCATTTTGACCTTCGATAAGCACCTGTTTAAGCCGCCCACGCGATGTTTCTTGCGCTGCGCGATTGGCCAATGCCAGCAGCGATGCACACATAGCACCAAAGCGATCAGGATCGGTATCATCATCGAGCACCCAAGCAAGAGACAACCCGTCACCGCTAACAATCGCTGAAGCTTCAATATCATCGGATGAACTATTAAAAGCTCGTAGCAACCGACGCAAGATTTTTCCCAGCTCAGCATTTTGAAGTACTCTTGGGTCAGTTTCAATTACCATTTCATGATTCTCGGGAATATTTTTCTATATACAATATATATTCTTATAGCGTAGTTATAGTACAAGGTTACCCCCACTATAAGCGGAGGTAAATTGTCTAATTTAAAAATCAATTATATTGCGTCGCCATTTAGTATCAGTAAGTGTATGCAATGCTACTGATTTACAAGGCCATCTCAAGTGCGGGAATACACCCTCTTGATTTTGTTAACACCATACCTAAGTTAGCAGATTTACGACAGACAAAACAAACAACATGTTCACTATTTTCTTTACCGCGAATAAAAACATGAATGAGATTGTTACTATTTACTATCATTTCATTAAAATAGTGTGAATCATCAATAACTCCTCGGGCTTTTTTGAACATGTTCTCAATAGCAACGACATTACTACCTTGAAACATATCAGCAGTAGCTGCGGCTAACATTTCTAGCACTTCCGATGGATGTGAATCCACTGTTTTAACACCTAACAACATGCCTGTCGACAAATCGACATAGCCGGCTGCTAAACATTCAGGAATAACTGATATCGATGATTGTAGTTCTTGCTCTAAATTGTTCGCCATTTTTTTCACCTTAACAATAAATCAAACGCTAGTTTAAAACTCAAATAGCATTAGGCAGTTCGTGAGAACGGCTTTTGCTATCTGAAGATAATGCATGCCGAGACGATGATATATTTCGCTCAACATATTGAAAAAATGCCTCAAGGAAATCAACTTGTTGTTGTGATTGAACCCAACGAGGCTCGATGCTTCTCACACGTTCTAATGCGGCTATTGCAGTGCTACCTTTCCAGATAAGATACAGCGCCAATACGGTTCCCGTTCGCCCCAAACCTGCACGGCAATGTACTGCAACAATATCACTGGCGGCAATGCGACGTTGAATATGCAGACAAATTGCCGCTGCATTTGGCAAGCTAGGAACCCCCATATCTTCAATAAAAAAATGCGCCCGTGAAATACCGTATTTTTGTAGTGCTTGTTGAGAGATGGCAAACTCCATAATAGACACTAAATGAGTAACGCCCACCCGCTGAAGCGCACGTAAATCATAATCCTGATCCATAAACACTCCAGGCAGTGGTGTACCGGCAAGTTCACCTTTTAACAGCCATAAAAAGCCTCTTGGACCAAATGTTTCACTCGTATAGCGTTTCGCCGCTGGTGGTAACTTTGGCGGGGCTATTACTGACTCATCAAGATCTTCAGCTTTAGCGCCAGGAGATGGCACGCTACAAGAACCTGATTTTACAAACTGTTGTGCACTCTCAGTACGTGGAGAATTAAAAAAATCAGATGACTCATTAGCTTCTTGCACACGCCCACCAGCCAACAAAGCAACATAACCACCTAGTTTTTTAGCTTGTAACTGGTTATGCAATACAATGAGGACCCCACGTTTATTTGCTTCGTACTGTATGTGCGTTAGTAACTTTTCAACTTCTCTCTCACCAATGCCTGTTGTAGGCTCATCTAAGCACAAAAGCCGAGGACCTGCTGATGCAAGTCTTAAAATGGCAATATGTCGTTGTAGTGCAAGAGGAAGCTCTACTATAGGTTTATTCATTTGATCTTTCAGTATATGTAAATCAGCAACTTCAACAAGCCTTATAGCCAGTTCTTTTTGTTGTGTTTGAGTGAGATTATTTCGCTCAGGCAAGCTTTGTATTATATTTTCTAATACGGTGTTCATCATTAGCTTTGCACTTTGAGAGACTAGAGAAGGCTTGTTCACTTCACTCAACGGCTCACCGGTAAAATACGCTTCTCCCCATGTATGAAAAGAAGGATTAGCATTATTAAGGCCAGCTAAGGTACGCAACAAAGTTGATTTGCCTGTACCACTGGGGCCCATTAATACAGTTATTTTTTTAGATTCAACATCAAGGTCTAACCCATTTAAAATAACCTTTTCGCCAAAAGCGGCGCCAAAGTCACGCAAATGCAATAAATACTCGGAAGTAGTGGCAGGTATAGTACTGCTCATAAAAAGACTCTTTTTAATGACAATTATTATTCATATTAATGAACGCCGGGATCTAAAACTGCTAACAGTGCCAGCAGCAACATTTTTACATCTTTACTTTTGCGGGCATCAACTTCGAAGATAGGCACCTTTCTATCGAGTTCATAAAGGCGCTTATGGAAAGTATAAAGCCCAGGTCGGGGGCTAATATCCATACGTGAGACACCAATGACAACAGCGTTTCGCTCAATAAAATCATGGAACGCCTGTAAAAAAAATTCCATATCCGTCAAAGGGTCTTCTCTTGCATTATCGATCATTAATACTAAACCAACACCGCCTATAGTAATAATGTCCCACATAAAATTAAAACGTTCTTGACCTGGTGTACCATAGAGGTGAATTTTTGCATCGCCGCCTAAATTAAGTAACCCATAATCCATCGCGACAGTCGTATTACTTTTTCGTAATATCACCTCATCAGTTGCATTAGCTTCTGTTGCCACAATAGGAATATCGCTAATCGATGCAATGGCTGTCGTTTTACCCGACCCCACAGGGCCTGTAAAAATAATTTTTTTCTCCATAATATTACACAGTTATTTATTTACGATAGTTTAAGGTTTTGGCCTATCTTCTTTAACAACAGACTTAACAACGCCTGGTTTCGGTGAGGCTTTAATGAGGGTTCTTTTGCACTGCGATTAACAACTCGCACAAGGCCTGCACAACGTGCAGCACTATAAAACTGGTAGGCTTCCTCTCGAGAAATGCGTAAGCAGGTGATAATGTATTCAATAGATGTTGCTTGGTGAGACAATAGCGATGCTATCCGTAACGTATTCGCAGTAATGGGCAGCCGTGTAAAATTGGGCCAATGGTCTAATTCAAGCACATCATCCCAATTACACCCTTCCATCAAGCGACCCGCAGACGCATAAAACCCCGCCTGCCACATTAATTCATCAACATTACGCCCTACACTATATTTATAACTTTTTACTTTTGAATCGTCAAAAACCTTAATTTTAAAATCTTTTGCGTGACATTGACAAAATTTATTTAAATTGACAATATCGGTAAAGTATTCTCCACTTTCAGATAAAATGGTAACGCCGCCTACCGAAGGCACATAAATACAAACGTCCTGCGCATTGGCAATACCCCTTCGCAACAAATTAATAACGTAATCATCAGGCGAGAAATTCTGAAACAACGAGAGACTCTCCGCTTATACATTCTATTGAACATTGAGCAATCTTGGTTAGTACAATCTATCGATTAAAATATAACGCTAAGAAACCAACCTGAAAATAATTTCAATGACAAAACAAGCACTTCTGTAAAAATCTTGTAAAATCCTAACATTAAGATAGCCGAAAAATAAGAGGGTATGAGAATTATGGCGAGATAATCAACCAATTGTCGCAAAAAACATTAGCAGGTAGATTATTTAAGAATAGGAAACTAAATTAAGAATTAAAAAAATAATAATAAAATACAATAAATTATATACAAGAAAAATTAAAAAACGAAAATCACAATTTAAAAAATAATTATCACTTTTATTTGCTGATTTTCTCTAATTCGAATGTGACTTTCCCGCCTTCATAAATATTTAATGTTAACGGCTCATCACGAACCATTTTAATTAAACCAACACCCGGTGCATACCATTCCGTTTGTGTCACGGGCACATCGACATAACCAATACGTGGGTCAGCATACATCGTCACAGTACCACTTGCTTTAATTTCAATACAGTTATTAAAAACCCCCGCTAAAACGGATATTTTTTGATTGATGCCCGTCACTTCAAATTGCATATTAATTGTTTTTTCACGCGGGTCAGGTAGTGAATAAGATTCACGTGGGTGTAATAAATACGGCCGAGTTGGTACACGCCATGTCAGACCAATAGCAATATCAGTATTGTCGGGTAGTATTTTTCGCTCTTCAGAGTCAAGTTGTGGTTTAAGCTCAATTACACTACGCTTACCTATTCGATAGCTGCCAGCAGTATCGCGAAGTATATAGTAGTCTGTGCCATCACTGGTTCGACGTATACTCACCTGTTCATCTTGATATTTCCCTGATAGTGCTACCGGGCCGCGATTTTCAATACTAAAATTGCGGTACGTTAAATTATCACCTATTTGCTGGCTAACGCGATAATCCCAGCGAATACCGGCTTGCAAAGGAAAATAATCATCAGGGGGAATATCCGCACTACAGCCTATTAATAAGACAATCATTAATATCGTATAATAGTGCATCGATTACTTCTCCGGTAATGCTGGGTCAGGTACTTTAGAAAACTCTAAATCGAGATAATGCTGACCCAGTTTATTGTTATTCACGTTGGACTCTGGTGATTGACTGGAAGGGCGTAAAATACCAAGTTGTAAATTACCGTTACGCTGTTGCTGCATAGCTTCATCTAGTTTTCCATGCATTTCTCTACTGTAAGGTAATTGATATGCTCTAGGCATAGTAGCGGGTTGATCACCATAGAGATCACTAAGCCACATGAAAATATTGCCATTACTACCTAGTTCATCATCGGGCTCTTCAATAACAACAAAGTGCAGTAGAAACTTTTCCGGGAGCATCACTCGTGCGGGCCAACCTTCTATTTTTTTCCACCCTTCATAACTTATGGCGTAAAAACCAATAGCCGCAATTAACAGAAGTAGTTTTAAAAAATGATGCAGCCGGGAGTAAATCAACACTAATAAAAGTAGTGTTGTTAAAAAAACATAAGCAATAGATAAACCAACAATAATCTCATTCATTTAGATACCGCCTTAACAAGACTTTTTTGTAATTGATTTATATCTGTCACTGCACCTTTAGCGTTTATTGTAAAACGTAATGCAGTAGTTTCATCGCCTTCATTAGTCATGGTCATGGTCTCATAATAAAGCACTTTCATTCTTGGATTAACCTCAGCCAAATAAACAGTCACGGGAACTTCAGCATCATTTTCTGCTTTAAAGTAGTGTACATTAATTATATATTCGCCCGGAGATCGGCCGCGTAAAGTCAGTACTTCTTGATTTAAAGGATTAACTATTTCTCGACCATTGATAGTTTGTGTATCGTTTTCTAGACCGCGATCATCACGATCCAGATGCATAAACCCATGTTCGGAGCGTTTATACCATACTTTTTTATTGTCAGGCCCAGCAGCCCAAACATCGATATCATTTGGACTACCATCAGGCCAACTAACCGTAATTAAAAATTCTGCTTTGGGATCAATAATACCTGTTTTTGCTGGCGGGTTAAGTAGTAATAGTGCAATCAAAAATAAAAACGTAAATGTTAATAAAGCGTTAAATAGTAAATCGGTAAAAGGGTCAATATCGACATTATTTTTCCGCTGAAACAGTGCCATAGTATATTACTCTTTAGTCACACCAATTCATTATCTAATTGCTGACTAAAACTTATAATATTAGAAACTAACCGATCAGCACTTCGATCCAACACTAAATATTGTATTCCCAACAATAAACTTGCAACTAATCCTACCATTGTAGTATTCATAGCAATGCCCATACCTTGTGTCATTTGTTGCATAAGCTGTTTGATATCATCGGTATCTAATGCATCTAATCCAGACACTGAGCTAAGCATTATGACAAAGCCTACAACCGTGCCTAACAGGCCTAATTTAATAATCATATTACTCATAAACCAGCCTACTTGATGGGAGCCTCGCAAGGATTCCACAAGCACTTCAGATAATAAGGTGCTGTCTTGTAAGGAAGGCTTAGATTTAATTGCGATAAGATAATTGTACACAGGACTGCATTTAAGATGATTTTTTTCAGTGCATTTTTTAGGTTGTTTAACAGTGAGGTATTGTTCACTAAAGTAATTTTCCTGATGTGACAAAAACCAGCTGCAATAAGCACAATGTATCGATGCGCCTATAAAAACAACAACAATAACGGCACTGATATAAGTAACATCCGTGCGAAATATGACACCTAAAACATCAAGATCCCAAGCGATATAAATAGCAATGGTGATAATACCGGCTAACAAAAGCCAGTGAAAGAATGTTAAATAAAGTGGTGGACGTTGCATGACAAATACAACCTTTTATTGCTGATTTAATCGTTATTTATAATTATTTAATGACTACTCACAATGACTATAACGTATTTTTTAACCTCTCGATACGCGATTAAAGCAGGACTTTTTAAAGAAATAAATTACCTACAAGAGCACTACATACAAAGGAGGTTAAAAACACATCTTTTGTATGAGGCGTGTACTTGTGAAAAGCTGGCGAAATATACAAAGGTGCAATACCCTAAGTACAGAATTGAATAATAGCGCGGGTACATGGGAATAATCTATTTGTAGTCTGTGCTCAATTTCCTTCTTTACCAAAGGGCACATGGCATAGCAAACAAGCCTGTGAGAGAGGAGCTACTCGCGATATTAATATTATTGGTGATATTAGAAACCAACAACAGTAATAATTTCAACGCTGGTATTCTCAGTGTTCGGCGAACTATTTACCATGTCTATCTGCAGATACTAATATCTATCTTATTAAGCCTTGGATTAAATCTTGTTTACTGCCGACATCAAGGCCTATTAAAAATGAAAACGATTAAAATACAGTCATAAATCATTGTGACAATATAAGCACCACTATGATTTATGATAAAAATCCTTGTTTTTTCATTAATTTAAGAAAGTGACGATTATAATCATCATAGGTATTATCAACGATGCAGCGATATTGCACCGCTGCTAACTGCGCTATATATTGAGGACCTTTGGTTAATAAACTTGTCAGTAATGATACAAAATCATCAATATCTGGCTGATCAATTATCGTTTCTCGGGCACTATCTACTAATAACTCAGTACTTCCCACTCGGGCAGAAGAGACAACTGCTGCACCGCAGGCAATAGCTTCTTGTACCACCATGCCAAACTCTTCATAACGTGCCGGGTAGAATAAAATATCAGTGGCATGGTAAATATCACTAATACGAGAGGTTTTATCAATTATTTGTAGTTGTTTTTTAGAAAGTGGGTAACTGTGCTTCATTAAATATCGCTCAATATTCTCTCGTCTTCCAAGAATAATAATCGATAAACGGCAACTGACTTGTTTAGGTAATAGGCTTAGTGTTTTTAAAAAAATATCTAACCCACGTTTTTTAAAGTCACCCGAGGTAATAAAACTAACCACAATGTTATCATCGTCAATTGCCATTTTTTTACGTATAGCTATAGAAATGTCTTTACGGTTATATGGTGAAAATTGTTTTTTATCGTAGCCTGGGTAAATAATGTTAACATTAGTCTCATCAAGCTGATAACGATTGCACAAATCGTCTTTCATTAAAACGGAGTTTGCCACGCATAATGCAAAATGGCGTTTTTTAAATAAAATATCCTGTAGTTTACCGTGATAAGAAATATTACGATCATTATCACTCACTACCAACTCATCAGCGAGCCTAATGGTATTGTGCAAAAATAGGACATCTTGTTTAACGACATCACCATGACCTATAGTAAAATCAAACTGGCCTTTTGTTGTTTTTAACGAACAGAGGTAATCAAAAAAAACACGCGAGTAATACCCTTTAATAGGTAATTTAAACTGTTTATAAAAGCGTGTTGACTCTGGCAACACTTTTTTTATATCACTGCCTATTTTTTCAGCATAAATACTTACATTACATTGCTGCTGAGACAAAAGACGTATCTGCTCGCAAATCAAGCGCGATGCTCCGGTAGCGCCGCGAAAACGCCTAACCATAATAGCGGCTTTAGTTAAATCACTCACTAATACTCCAAATTCAAAATAATAGTCTTATCTTATTCAAGGCCAGTACTGGTTGAAGCGACAAATTTCTATGAAGCTAATACACCAACACTTTATTTTCAGCACATTAGACAAGTAGGCATATTAAATGCTTACTATTCAATATCTACATTCTTAAGAATATTCAATAGTAAATCAAGAGGTATATGATGTACTTTACCAGAGCCATGATCGATCTCGTCAAGCAAATAAGACACGCCGCATCGCCCAATGATAAACGAAGCATTAAACTCGCAGACCCTGAGCTTTTTAATGTGCTTGTAATGATGTATCACGCCTCACATAATAGTACCTTCAAAGCACTGATTACAGAGCTTTTCTCCACTATTGACGGAGACTGGCTCTCAGCCCTAGACGCTGATAAAACAACGCAATCAGACAATAGCCGTCCCGATAAAAAATACGCCACTATTGTCTATCGAGGTCAAACTCGACAAATTGAGATTCGTGACGATAACCATCAGAAAAAACACAAGCCCGTACGAATATATCGAGGGCAAATTGTCGCTTAACATGGTGATAATAACTGTAGCTTTGTGAATTAATTGTTTATTTTTCGATGCCTTAGGCACATTTAATGCACCAATATCGTTATCGCCTAACGTTTTGGCATCAATATAGTGCGCTGTACTCAGCCGTATAACACCACTAGTCTCTGTACGTACTATAGATATACCGCAGAGATATCTAACAGCTCGATACAACAGCTCGATACAACAGCTCGATACAACAGCTCGATACAACAGCTCAGTAAACAGCTCAACACAGCAAAAAACGGCTGTGTTAAGTGTAATATTACTACACAGTATGACACTAATATAACAGTTTAGTTTGATTCTCTTGTGATAATTGAACTTGAATATATAAAGTGAATCTAATAGTGGCACTGATAGTAACCGACCCTAGATAACACAGGAAATCAACCATGAAAGCTGTTTGGAATAATCAAGTCATTGCAGAGAGCAATGACACTGTTATCGTAGAAAACAATCACTACTTCCCACTCGATGCGCTTAATATGGCTTTTTTTTCACCTAGCGCCACCACCTCACACTGTCCTTGGAAAGGCGATGCTAACTACTATACGATTACGGTAGACGGTGAAAATAACCCAGATGCGGCATGGTATTACAGCACACCTAAAGAGGCCGCCGCAGAAATCAAAGACCGAGTGGCCTTTTGGCGGGGTGTTGAGATTACCCACTAAAGAAATGACAACTCTGAACATAGCTATTATCGATACGTTATATCTATGATGCCAAAAGATCGCGGTATTGATAAGGCCGCGTAGTGAGTAGTTGAGGCTAAATAATTTGCGAGCGACGGATTAAACACTGTAACTTTGATTGTTATCTCAATAGGGGCGCATTCAGCGAACACTAATCAGTGTTATGGTATTATAAATTGGCCTGGCCGTATAACCGACCAGGCCAATACACTGTCAATTAATCGTAATAATAGTATTCAAGCGTTGCACCACTATAGGCACTATAACCATAAATACTAATCGTCCATGTACCTGCTGTTGGGTTATTCAACGTACAGGTTTCGTTATTTCCGGTTAAATAAGGTCGACAATCATACGTTGATAATGTCGGTGCAGCGTCTGCACGTACATAAAGGTCAGCATCACCAGTACCGCCTGATAACCTTACTTCAAACCGAGACTTACCTGCCGGAATAGTGATCGTGAAATTGCGCCACCGCTGCAAGTCACCTGAGATATTAGTATGCTCTTCACCTACAGGAGCATCATTATTACTCCCTGCGTTAGAGATTGAATAGCTAACTCGTAATGTGACACCTGAGATAGCTTCGTAGGCACGAATACCGATAATATATTCACCCGTTACTGGTGATGCAACACTACAGGTCTCGGTATTGCCCGTTAGATAAGGACGGCAGCTATAGCTTGATGTGGTAGGCTGTGCACCCACTTGAGTATATAAATCAGCATCGCCACTACCACCGTTTATGGAAATTTCTAAATTGCTAGCCCCAGCGGGAACTTGTAGACGATAGTAGCGGAACTGCCCAGTTGATGCAGCTATACCACTAATAGTATCACCATTATTCAGTAGTGAGTCAGAGGAATTACTACCCCCACCATTACCACCGCTACACTGGTTTTGGTAGATACATGCCACCCATTCAGGATGGTCAACAAATGGATTGCGATTACCCTGAAAAGAAAATACAGTATCATTGCGATTCATTTCATCAACATCAACCGGGTCTTGCAAGTGCCATTGCAGTAGTGTTGATAGCAAGCCCATATAAGCAACAGATAAATTATTACCGGTGCTGGACTGGCTAATTAGATTTATATCATTCGTTAAACGCAAGTCAGGTTCACTTGCACCTGTTATACCATGATTGCCACCTTCATAACGCAAATCCATATAGAACATAGCTCGAGCAATATCACCTCGACGCTCTACCCATACTTCCCAGCTGTTCGAATCACTCCAATTAGAGTCACCAGGATAGCCGCCACCTTGACCACCTCGGCCATCATTAGTCGTCGTATTATTTTCAGCACAACTAGCGTTACAATCATCAAAATATTCATTGCCTCGTAATGAGTTATAACGACTTTCAGAAATAAATAAATGATGTGCATCAGTAAATGGGTAATTAGAGCTATTGTCATCAGGAAAGCCGTATGATTTAGGCCAGCTGTGCTCGCGGTTATAATTATTATTACCACCACCTTGCTTAGAGTAAGATTTATTACTATAAACTGTAGTCACTCTTGATGCATCGGTTGTATCCTGGTCAGCCGATTCTAAAATATCCCATGTGTCGGTTGATGATGAACTATAAGGAAAGCGAGTATGGTCATCGATAGCACCGTGCAGACTACTACGCAGTTGTGCGGGTGAGTTAGCGTTTACATCATTATAATAATTTGCAGGTTCAGCAGCAAAAGCGACGGGAATATTTATACCAATCAACGCAATGTTGAACAAACGACGCATATATCTATTTATTATCTTCGGGGGAGTATGATTCATATTATGTAAATCCTAATGAGCATTGAAAGAGTCGTCATAAATTAACGGCGACTACAGTACAAATTAGAAATGACAATTACATGAATATATAAGAGACAATGATAAATTTACGATGGACTTAACACGTCATAAAAAAAATTATATTTTTTTATGACGTGTGTATTAATGTTGAATATTTTTACTGTGGCTTAATTTTTAACAACTTTCCATTGCGGCTATCGGTTAATACGTATAAAAAACCATCAGGACCACTGCGCACATCACGAATACGTTCGCCATAGTTACGCAATAATTCTTCTTGTTGCACGACTTTATTATCATTAATAACTAAACGCCTAAGGTGAGTAAATTTTAACGAACCCAAAAATAAATTGCCCTGCCAAGCAGGAAAGGCATCACCGTTATAAAATGCCATACCGCTGGGAGCAATAGATGGATCCCAATAAGCAATCGGCTGAATCATACCGGGTAGCTCGGTATGCTCTGAAATAATAGCGCCAGAATAATCAATACCATAAGTAATGGCAGGCCAACCATAATTGGCTCCGGCCTGTAATATATTAAGTTCATCACCACCACGAGGGCCATGTTCGTGAGCCCATAGACGTTTACTGTCTGGCTCTAGTGCTAGCCCTTGAACATTTCGATGACCATAGCTAAAAATTTCTGGGCGAGTATTTGGTGTGCCAACAAAGGGGTTATCTTTAGGAATACGCCCATCGGGGTGGATACGAACAATAGCGCCTAAATGATTGTCAGTATTTTGTGCTTCTTGCAAATAGCGATAGCGGTCACCTAATGAAATAAATAAGGTGCCATCAGCAGCAAAAGCGAGGCGGGAGCCATAGTGAGCAGTACCTGATGTTTTAGGTGCAGCACGAAAAATAACATTATTCTCTATTAACTGATTATTTTGTAAACGAGCGCGAACAACTTCGGTGCCAACACCACCAGGCCCGCGGCCAGAGTAGCTGAGGTAAATCCAGTGATTGTTTACAAAGTCAGGGTCCACAAGAATATCAAGCAGCCCCCCCTGCCCAGCAGATACGACCTCGGGAGTACCACTAATAGGTGTCGCTAACAGCTCTTGATTACGGATAAGTCGCAAGCGGCCTTTGCGCTCAGTGACTAACATGTCACCATTAGGTAAAAAAGCGAGCCCCCAAGGATGATGTAACCCAGTAGCGACAGTCTCAACACGGTAATTGACCGGTTTAGCGACAACAGTACAGCACCACAGCATGGCACATAGAAAAATGATTAACCGATTAGAATAGCCCGCCATTATCATAGCAATACCTCAACCTAGTGACCATATGAGAGGCTATTGTAACAGTAAATTGCAGCTATTATTGCTGAACAGCACCGCCGGGCAACACCGTTAATAACATCGCCAAACATACAACTTATCAAAATGAGCTAGCGCAATAATTTATCGAGCCAGAATGATGAACTAGCTTGCTTTGCTGCGCTCTTCTCGGTTTTCACCATTTGAAAATGCGGCAATTTTACTGATATGCGTGTAGGGTAAACCACTCTCATCATGCCACTGATTCATTATATCTTGTGCCCGGCGTAGATCGCGTTGGCTACTTGGATTATCGGCCATTTCAACACCAGTACTTTTAATTGCAGCAACAACGTCTTTTGTCAGCATAAAACAGTCTTTGCCAACATAGCGCATAAATAACTGATTCGATTGCCCACCTAAACGTGAGCCATTTTTTTTAAGATAATACATTAACCCAACTTGATCATTTAACGGCCATTGAGCAATAAACACACCAAAAGACCCATGTTCAGCAATTTCTCGTTGAATAAAAGCGACATTATCCATCACGGCTTTAATTTTTTGCCAATTGCGGACCACTCTCGTATCTTTTGTATAGGCCTCCCATTGTTCAGGAGATAAACGGCTGAGTTTATCGATATCAAAACCAAAAAAAGCTTCTTCAAACTGTGGCCACTTTTTTTCAATAACAGACCAGCTAAAGCCTGCTTGATTAATCGTTTTTGCCATCATAGCTAAAAATCGGTCATCACTTTTTTTCGCTAGTTTTTTTTCAGATAATACCGGAGGCAATAGTTTTTTTAATGCTTCACTACCGCCTTTTCGTACTTCTGCTTGATGGAGAATATCAGCAAATGTCTTCATATTTCATCCTTTTTAGCATTATAAAATTATGGTCGGCTATTATTACCGATACTAACAGATACTGCACATTAATCACAAAGGTGGCAATAGCGACATGAAACCAGCCTACCGATTAGGCACAAAAATCGACACTAATAGCTCTATTGGGCTAAACCGAAGGACGACAACTTAACAAGGTGAGGGGGTGATGATGGGCAAATCAATAATGTATATTTTAAATCGTTTACCCATAAATATATAAAGAAAAAAAGCGCCTTACCGAAGGAACAGTAAATACAATAAAACGCTAAAACGGGTAATCAAGATGCTGTTAGTTTGTACGCGTTACACGTATGCTAACCGCAGAATTATCAAAACGATGTTGTTGGGTTAGAATAGATTCAGCAAGGCCATCATCGGCACTGACAACCCCTGTATGCATTGTCACTTGGTCAGCACGATCATCACGTAGGGCATTAAACCCTTCGCCACCATCGGCGGGGCCGGGGATAGTACCTGCCATTTCACTATTTGATTCAGTGCCTGCATCGTAGACAACACCGCGAACTTCTAACGATTCACCGACATTAAGCTGCCCCACGGCCAACTGATTGATACCCGAAAAGCCATCATTTGTATTAACCAGCATAGTCACCAAGGATAGGTTAATATTACTGATATTGGCAGTAGTCGCAGAAATAGTCAGCGTATCTGTACCTGCTGGAGGAATCGGTGCACTGCCACTCACACTGGCAAAAACATTACTATCGGCATCAGCCTCTGTAATAAAATCACTATTATCGCCACCTTCTGCCAATAACTCTAAACCAGCTGTTGCAGGCAGACCAATGGTAAATACACGAAAGTCTCCGTCGTGAGCCACCACAGCAATAGGCGATAGTGGCTGTGCGTTTGTTAAATTACTAATAACAACATCATAGCTTGCGGTAATATCACCCGCAGAGGGCGATGATGATGATGATGAAGAGCCGCCACAACCGGCAAGGGCACCGGCTAATGCAATACTGCTGGCAATCGCAATGGATTTACAGGTTTTCATGTGCGCTCTCCTGAATTAATTAACCGTCACAATGACACGGGCTACAGGATTCAACCACCGGTGAATACGACTATCCAGATCGCTCACACCACCAGTAGGATCAGTATCGCCTAATGTATTGCGATGAATATGAACATTGGCGTTGGCATCAGGACCTGATGCTCCTGTCGCACCAACACCCGCATCACCACCTGGCGCGGCGGGTATACCTGCCACACCTGGAGCACCACCAGCACCGGGGACTAAAATTTCATCATTAGCCTCAGTACCAGAGTCATAAGCGGGAACATTGTAAGTATAAGTACCGGGTTCAGTCGGTATCGTAATCGCATTTAACCCCATAAAGGCATCATTGGTTGGCAATAACATAGCAACAACTGATAGCTGTGTATTATTTGTGCCATCGGTGTTCAGTGTTGTCGTGGTATCAGCACCTGGTGCCAGTAAACCGCCCGCAGGATTCGCTGAAATAGTCGCACCCACAGCCGTTAAATCAGTGACTAAGCCACTAATATCGCCCCCCTCGGCCATAGCTTGCAAACTTGTTGAAGCCGCCTGCCCGGTCGTAAATAAGTGGGTATCCTCTGGGTGCGCAGCAACTAGAAATGGAGTATAGGTTAGGCCGTGGGTCAAATTGACAATGCGTACCGAAAACTCAGCCGCGTGGGTAGATAGACCAAGTGAAGCCAACGCAAGCACGGTCACTGCTTGTTTGAATGTGCGATGTAACATGATAGAACCCTTTATATTGATAAAAGCAATGAGTTGCACCAGTATTTATCAAATAAATCACAAAAGGTTCACAAAAACTTCAATTCTTTAATTCTATCACCAACCCACTATGCCATCAGAGTAATGACACTGTATTTTGCTAGCATTAGTCTCGTCAGCTAATCAACAGGTATTGTATCAATCAATGGTATACAGGTTAAAATTTACTCGCCAAAGGGGTAACATTATCATAGATGATCATTTCATTATCGTTGGCGACAAATATATTATCGGGCAGGCTATAGTCTTCGCTAATCAAAAATGCATCCAGCTCATGACCAATATGAGTCAAATAGGCTTTAGCAGGGTTGAGAGAATCAATAACCGCTAACGCTTCATTTAGCCCATTATGATTTTTAGACTCAATGGTAGGGGGAAAGGAGCAGTCGATAATAACAACATCAGGTTTTGCTGCTATTAAAAAACGTTCTGTCTCAGGTGGCAATAATAATGTATCGGTTAAATATACCAACGACCAGCGGCCATCATCAATAAGATAACCAACACAAGGTTTAGAATGATATAATGGCAGCGGTGTTATATGTAAACCGGCTATCAATATACGCTCAAATAAACGCGGTGGCGGTAAAAAATTTAATAACCCTGGATGTTTAAATAAGTCATCGCAACCGCTCTCATCAGCAGGCCCAATAACAGGTATAGTGTCAGCATTACCCCAACGCAAATGAAATAACCCCTGCACATGGTCCATATGATAATGGGTAAGTAAAATGCTGTGTAGTACGCCAGGGGCAAATCGCTCACACAAATCAGGCAAGCCGGCGTCAATTAATAATGTACCTTGCTCAGTGATTATTTTTGCACTGCAAGCATTGCGGCGATAAATAGTCATGGTTCGCGCTCGCTGGCAAGCAATACAATTACAGCCATAACAAGGCACTTGAGCAGCATTGCCAGTACCCAGAAATTGAAATTCCATCGTCTACCCTTTACGCAACAGTTAAACCATTGTTATTTTGTTCAGCAACAATTGCACACAAAGAACGTGCCCCGCTATCAGAGGAATCAAGATTAATAATTGTACGATCAACGACTACGCTATTTCGCAACTGGCGGTGGCGTTGCATACGCGCGGCAATTTGCTGTTTATCTTCACGATCACGTCGTTGTAATCGTTGTTGCAAGATATCATCGGGCACGTCTATCGCAATTGAGCACAGCTGTTTTGGATAGCGTCGTTTGGCCTCTGGCAGATATTCTCTAGAACCATTTACAATGACAGCAACACCTTTGTCTAACCATTGATTAATTTCAGTGCCAATACCATAGTCATAGCCATTAGCTTGCCACGATAATGCAAAAAGCTGTTGTTGCTCACGTAATTGAAATTCAGCCTGAGTGACAGATACTGAATTTTCAGTGATATCACTATTGCGGGTGATATAGCGGTGAGCAATCAGCACAGGAAATGCTAAAGTATCGCGATATTTCTGCCTAAAAAGGCTTAATAACGTATCTTTACCTGCCCCTGAGGCACCCACCAAATAAAATAATTTTGCAGACATAACCATAAAAAACACTATATTTTAGTAATTTAAAAAAGTCTTACCCCTTGACCCCAAACACATTTAACCACGGGAAAGTTATCAAAACATGACACTTGTACTACATCGGCACGGTTACCTGTTTTTATTTCGCCTCTATCGGTCAAACCAGAGGCTTGTGCAGGGTTTTTGGTGACAGTGCAAATGGCCTCGGGCAGGTCATAATTATTATCTAAATCTGCTAAAATAAAAGCCGCATGGAGCATACTTGCAGGGTAATAATCAGAAGATAAAATATCTAACAATTCCTTTTCGGCTAAAATATGAGCGGCAATATTACCCGAATGAGACCCACCACGTACAATATTGGGTGCGCCCATTAAAACACTCATACCTCTCTCGTGACTTGCCTGGGCCGCTTCAAGTGTGGTGGGAAACTCAGCCATAGCCATACCAAAGTTGGCAGATTCAATAACATGAGCCAAGGTTGCATCATCGTGGCTGGCTAATGCAATATGTCTCTCATGGCACATTGCCACAATCTTTTGTCGATGAATATCACTGTAGCGTGCACTGTTTTCTTGTTGCTGAATAATAAATTTTTCCAGCTCATCATTGCTTAAATTATATTTACCCTGATAGTAAATTCGATATTTATCAAGATTGATAAATTGCCGCTGCCCCGGTGAATGATCCATAATCGACACCAGATTAACTAATGCTTTATCAACAAGCCCTTCAAATAAATGCAATACATCTTTATGGCAAACCTCACAACGTAAATGTAGCCTGTGATCTGCGCGTAATAATTGGTTGTTTTGTGTGTATTGAATAGCATTAAGCATGCTATAAAGATTTTCAATACGCTGGCTACTTTCATTAACATCGCCTAATGCCACCGCATCAAACACTGTCGTAATACCCGCTGCAATAAGTTGTGCATCGTGAGCAATAACCGCAGGCGCACCAGGCCATGTGACTTTAGGCCTAGGAGTAAAATGTTTTTCTAAATTATCAGTGTGCAATTCTACCAGACCAGGAATAAGATAATCACCACCAATATCCACAGCGCTAGGAATACTAACATGCTGTGAGTCAATATCACTAATTAGACCATCATTGATAAAAAGGCTGCCGTCAACAATTTCATCACCGAGAACTATCTTTGCATTGGTCAATACTTGTGAGTTCATGCTGCATACTCCGACAAGTCAATAATTACATCCGCAACACAATCGCGGACTTCCTCATCGTGAAAGATTCCCATCAAGGCAGCACCACGCTGTTTAGCCTCTTGAATAAGTTCTACAACGACTAATCTGTTGTTGGCATCAAGTGATGCGGTTGGTTCATCGAGTAATAAAACAGGAAAGTCAGCAATAAAACCACGAGCAATATTAATTCTTTGTTGTTCGCCACCTGAAAAGGTAGTTGGCGACAATTGCCATAATGATTGTGGAATATGTAACCGTTGCAATAATATGGCTGCTTTTTCTTTCGCTATACTTGCATCAACACCTTGGTTAATTAATGGCTCCATTACAATGTCGATCGCAGGAACACGAGGAACTATACGTAAAAACTGGCTAACATAACCGATTGTTTGCGTGCGTAAGCTGTGAATCCAACGTGGCTCACACGTTGCAATATCGATATCTCCTTGATCAAAATGAAGATAGATATGCCCCTGTGTAATAACATAATTACCATATAGGCATTTAAGCAAGCTACTTTTACCCATACCACTAGGCCCTGCTAATACCGTACATTGTCCGGCTTTCATCGTTAACGATAAACCAGACAATACTGATAGCTGTACAGCCCCTTGTAAATGCATAAGAAAGCGCTTGTGAAGGTTAGTAATCGTTACCCGTGTTGTCATAGTAAGTCCAATAAGCTGTAGTATTTATTAAGGTGTTAATACAGAAGAAACTAATAATTGAGTATATGAATGCTGCGGATCATCTAATATTTGATCAGTTAAGCCGGTCTCGACGATCCGGCTTTTTTTCATAACAATTAACCGATGACACAACAGACGTGCTACAGCAAGATCGTGCGTTACCATCACTACGGATAAATTTAACTCGCTGACTAAAGAGCGAATAAGATCTAATAGCTTGGCTTGGACAGATACATCTAAACCACCGGTTGGTTCATCCATTAGCACTAAACGTGGTTGGGTTACTAGCACCCTGGCAATTTGCAATCGTTGTTGCATCCCTCCTGAAAAAGTCTCGGGGAAATCATCAATACGTTCAGGATCAAGCTCTACTTGACTCATCCAATCAATTCCGACATCGCGCAAACGACTATAGTGACGTTCACCAATGGCCATTAAACGCTCACCAATATTAGCGCCTGCACTTACCTGTAAACGTAGCCCATCACGAGGATTTTGCTTAACAATACCAAATTCACTTCGCATTAATAATCGCCGCCGAGATTCACTGGCCTGATAAAGATCGACTTTATCGCCTACAGATGAGGCAACAACGATCTGGCCACAATCAGGTGGTACATCGCCGCTAAGACAATTGAGTAATGTTGATTTACCAGAACCAGACTCACCCACAATACCTAACACCTCACCAGCATAGAGATTAAAATCAATCTCTTGGCAACCTCGGTTAATACCATATAATTTATTAACGCCTTCAACGTGTAATAAGGGTTCAGCTTCGACTGAAGGTATCTTCATGAGTGGACCTCTGCATTATCTGAAAAATTGTTTGCATTGGCATGTTGCTGACAATAGTGAGAGTCAGAACACACAAATACACGAGCGCCTTCATCATCGACAATAATTTCATCAAGAAATGACGAATCACTACCACATAAATGACAACACTGATCCCATTGTTGAATGGCGAAAGGATGGTCTTCAAAATCAAGACTATGTACATCAGTATAAGGAGGAATGGCGTAGAGCCGTTTTTCTCGGCCTGCACCAAAAATCATCAAAGCTTTATTTTGATGTAGTTTAGGGTTATCAAATTTAGGGATAGGTGATGGGTCCATAATATAGCGATGGTTAACCCGTACCGGATACGCATAAGTTGTTGCAATATGCCCATAATGAGCAATGTCTTCATAAAGTTTAACATGCATCACACCATACTCTTCTAACGCATGCATCTTGCACGTTTCAGTTTCGCTCGGTTCAATAAAACGCAATGGTTCAGGAATGGGAACCTGGAAGACAATAATTTGTTGCTCGGTTAACGCGTATTCTGGAATACGATGCCGAGTTTGTATCACTGTTGCCTTAGCGGTATCGGTTGTTGTATCAATACCCTTGGCCGTATGTTCAAAAAAACGCCGAATACTAACCGCATTGGTTGTGTCATCGGCCCCCTGATCAATAACCTTTAATATGTCATCTTCACCTAAAATACTCGCGGTTAATTGCACGCCCCCTGTTCCCCAACCATAAGGCATTGGCATTTCACGACTATTAAAGGGTACTTGAAATCCAGGGATAGCAACGGCTTTTAATAAACCTCGACGAATTGAGCGTTTAGTTTGCTCATCTAAATACGCAAAATTATAGCCTGCTTGATTATTCACTGCGATCACCTGCCTTAGATGTAAGTGTGGTGGTAATATCTGATTCAGTTTGTTTGGAAAAAAATTCTTCTCGCAGTTTTCTAATCAATGCCAGCTCAGATTGAAAATCAACGTAATGTGGTAGTTTAAGATGGGAGACAAACCCTGAAGCTTCAACGTTATCACAATGAGACAAGACGAACTCTTCTTGTGCTGCTGGTGAATCTGTAGACTCACCTAAAGACTTTGATTGCAGCGAGCGATCAACCAGTGCCATCGCCATTGTTTTACGCTCGCAAAAACCGAAACTGATACCATAACCTTGCGTAAATTGTGGCGGCTGTTGTTGATTACCAGAGAATTGGTTGATCATCTCACATTCGGTTATACAAATTTCTCCCAGTGAAACAGAAAAATCTAATTCATCGATAGCCATTGTAATCTCTACATAGCCCATACGAATTTCACCTGCGAAAGGATGTGTTCGACCATAACCACGCTGAGTAGAATAGCCCAGAGATAATAAAAACCCTTCATCAGCACGCACTAATGTTTGCAGCCATTCACTACGCTTACAGGGGTATGCAATAGGTTCTCGTGTTATATCACCAACAGTTACCTGCTCAGTGGTATTTTGTAATAAACCTTCTGCATGCAATAAATCCATTACTTTGGGACAATGTAGCTCTTCAGCGGGTAAATCTATGTCACTGGATGAAGGCAAATTATCTATATAAGGCTCACCATCGGCCAACAGTTTAAAATCCAGTAATCGATGTGTATAATCATACGTCGGACCAAGCAATTGGCCACCAGGAATATCTTTGTAGGTTGCACTGATACGTCGCTGCAATCGCATATTGCGGGTATCAACAGGTTCGCTATAACCAAAACGCGGTAGTGTAGTACGATATGCTCGCAGTAAAAAAATAGCCTCGACACAATCACCCATTGCTTGCTTAAGTGCTAACGCAGCTAGCTCAGGGTCATATAAAGAGCCTTCAGTCATTACTCGATCGACAGCCAAACTCAACTGTTCTTGAATTTGATCAACCCCCAGTTGTGCAATATCTTTATTACCCCGTCGTCTTTTTGCCAACAAACCATGGGCATTATCAATTGCTTTTTCCCCGCCTTTTACTGCTACATACATATGATATCTCGCTCTATATTAGCTATACGTATTACGTTAAATAGCCTCATCAGCACAACTCACTACGGTGCTGCGTGGTAGTGCGAGCCACTGTTGTGGCGCACAGAAAATAAAGTCAACGCCACAAGGGTATAACTCGTGATTAGCTCGTAATAATGTTATTTGTTGATCGCTCATAGAGGCAATACTGATAGCACGTTGAACCTCGATACCTGGACCTTGTAAATATAATGATTCACCATGTGACAAAGCATCAACAACAACCAAAACTGTGCTTGATTTGTGAGGTTTAGCAATATCACCGAGCATAAAATCATCAAGCGTATTTAATTCTGACAGAGGGATAATTACAAAATCAGCATGCAGTTGCTCACTAACAACAACCGCATTAGTATGAAAGCTCAATGACTGTAAAACAGTATCATTAGCTAACATTGCAGACACATATACTTTTGTATCTGCATCAAATAATGTTTGTGCTATTGCCCATACAGATGAAGGAAGGTAGTTTTCCTCCTGTAGACATAACGCTGTAGGCACATCCGCGATAGTGCCGGGCTTTGATAAGCTATCAAGAAGCAGTCGATAAATAATTTGACTATCAGACTGAGTATTAGGAAATGTATTCAGCAGTGACAATGTCGTAGTCATTATTCCCCCCTAACCATAGTAAAAAAATCAACTTTTGATTCGGCGGTTTCTTGCTGTTGCTTTTTTTTCTGTTGTTGAAGATGATTACTAAGAGGTCTTAGTATATTTTCATCAATAGCACTCTGCCATTCCACACACTGATAACATGCATCAATCAATGCTATTAATGTCGATTTATGCTTACTGCGCCCACCAGTATAACCAAAGCCAATTTCGCCTGTTGTCAATTGTAATACGCAGCGGGTAACTGTCATCTCGCCCATATTGAAAATCTGTTTTGAACTGCTGGCTTTTGCTCGTACCATTGCCATACCTATTTCCGGTTTTTTTAAATATTGATATTCAGGAGATAGTGATAATTTATCCCAATAGCTACCGATATTTTTTTCACAAGATTGCGCCAAAGTTGACAATAAATGTTGCCGCTGTGATTTACCCGTCATTATCTTCACCTATTTCACCAGGTATTTTTATTTGAAAACGATCTGCCCGACTACGAGAAACAGACACCTCTACTATAGATTTAGGGTCAGTACTAATGCCGTTAAAAGATTTCACCTGCAAAAGAGGTTGATTTAATGAATAGCGTAGTGCCTTAGCCTCATCTTGAGTAGGCATTGTTGCAGCAAGTAGTACACTAGTACGCAATAAAGAAATGCCATAATGCGCCTCTATAAACTCATGCAATGAGCCACCACTATAATGATGATTAGCCGCAGGTGTATGGCTGGGGTTAAGGTAATGAGTAATTAAGCTCATTGGCGCATCATCAACAAAGCGCAAGGTGTCGATCACGATCACACTGTCGTGAATATTAAGTGAAAATATTTCAGCTATATCACTCGGGCAATTTATTATGTCTGCCTTTAAAACCTCACTGCTTGATTTGCGCCGCAGCTTATCCAGTGTTGCGGTAAATCTACCGGCATTAAGTGAGTACTCAATTTGATTATTAATCACTTGAGACCCTTTGCCCTGCTTGCGCATGATCATACCCGCACTGATCAGTTCATCTACTGCACGGCGTACTGTATGCCGATTAACACGAAACTGTAAGGCTAGTTCTTTTTCAGAAGGCAAATACTCACCACATTCGTATCGTTCTAAAATGGTTTCTTCTAATGCCTTAGAGACTTGCTTATACATAGGCTGATGAGTCAATGTAATTATCCTGTCATTAATTAATAATTATTTATACTAAATAAATCGTCGTCTAATAACTTGTGACACCACATCGATAATGGTGACAGAGACAATTATAATTATGATAATGGCCGCGGCCTCAGGAAACATAAAGCCTCTTATTGATTCCCACAAAACCACACCAATGCCACCAGCCCCAACAATACCCAACACTGTTGCAGAACGTAGATTAGATTCAAAACGATATAATGAATACGATATCCACAGCGGTAATACCTGGGGAATAACGCCATAAATAATTTCGTGGATACTATTAGCACCTGTTGCACGCACACCCTCTACTGGTTGCTCTTCGATAGCTTCAACAGCTTCAGAAAAGAGTTTCGCCAGTACACCTGTCGTATGAATAAATAAAGCCATCACACCAGCAAAAGGCCCAAGACCTACAGCCACAACAAATAACATTGCAAAAACTAATTCATTAATAGCTCGAGCTGCATCCATTAATCGTCGTACAGGCTGATAAACCCAAACGGGAACCAAGTTTTCTGACGATAAAATACCACATGGAATTGCAGCAACCACCGCCAACAAGGTTCCCCATATCGCGATCTGTACTGTCACTAACATTTCTGTGCTGTAGAGTACCCAATTCGTAAAATCCGGCGGCATGAAATCTTTAAACAGAATCCACATATTACCAGCATCTTGAACGAGTAAACTCGGGTTCATTTCTGCACCATGCCAGGCCCATACCAACACTAAAAAAATAATGAGACTTCCTAAAAAACGTGTTGATTTTAATTTTAACGATGATGCATTGATGGCCACAGTATTCATGTAACATACCTAAAACGATAGTAAATACTCCATCCTTGGATATTATGGTGTTTAAACACTACTAGGTAAAAACTTAAGCAAACCCACTAGCTTGATTTTTTAGAATTATCTGCCATTGCTTTTAATGCTGACATCCGACGATTAAGTACAGATAATTTTTCATCAATCTTTGCGATTTCTTCAGCGCTGGCGCCTGCATTTACTTTTTTCAACCTGTCTTTATATAAAATAAGTTGACGAATAGGCAGCAACTGATCATCACTAGAAGCCCGGAAAGGAAGCCATTGCAATTTATTTAAATTAGCCAACTCTTGTTTATTACCACCTTTTCCATAATCCATAAAGAAAGTGTATATTTTTGATTTAGTTGACTCGGACAAATTTTTACGCCAAACAATAGGATCAGAAGGAATTAGAGGTGATTTCCAAATAACTTTTATTTGCTGGTATTTTTTAAGGTAGTTTTCTTCGATACGCCGTAAATTTTCTGTATTATTAGTTGCAAAATCTACTTTTTTATTAGCTACTGCGAGTGCATTGGCCTCATGATTTGCATTGATAACTCGTTTAAATACTTTCTTAGGGTCAACATTATTTTTTGCAAAAACATAATAAGACGGCACCAAAAAACCTGATGTAGAATTGGGATCACCATTACCAAAGGTTAACTGTTTAGCTTCACGCAATACATCATCCACAGAATTTAACGGGCTATCTTTATGAGTAAGTAATAAACTCCAGTATCCAGGATTACCTTCGTTATCGACTGTTTGTGCAAACACTTCACCGCCTGCACGATCAACAGCTTCAACAGCTGATTTATTGCCATACCAAGCGACATCCACTTTATTGAAACGCATCGCTTGAATAATACCGGCATAATCACTAGCGAAAAATGGTTTTACTTTAACGCCTAACTTTGCACTCATATCATTTAAAAATGGCGTCCAACTATCGCGTAATACTTGTGTTGAATCTGTTGATATGATGCCAAAGTTAATCGTCTTCAATTGCTCTGCAACACTGAATTGTGCAGCACACAGTACACTGGTTGCCAAGACAACCTTTTTAATAGTTTTTAACATAGTTATAACCTCAATATTAAATATATGACTAACCTACAGCTAATCCAGCATCAGAAATCACTGCATTTTCTTCTTTTGTATCAAACATATCCTTTGCATCTTCCTCATAGAGAGAAAACATCAATTCGTCCGTTAGCTGGTTGCGTGAACCATCAAAAAACAATTCTCCATCGCGTAATGCTATTACTCGGGGACAATATTTTTTAGCCACATCAACCTGATGTAATGTCACAATGACGGTTTTATTGTCTTGTTGGTTAATTGATTGCAACATATCCATAACGACTCGTGCAGACCTGGGATCTAATGAGGCAATAGGTTCATCGGCAAGAATAATGTCGGCCTCTTGCACCAGTGCTCTAGCAATAGCTACACGCTGCTGCTGACCGCCGGATAAATGCCCGGCCTTTTGCGTAGCAAATGCTCGCAAACCAACACGCTCTAGCGAGTCCAATGCACGTTGTTTTTCATCCTCGGTAAAATAACCAAGGTAACCTCGCCAACCAGGAATAGACCCCAAGCTACCAATTAGTACGTTAGTGAGTACAGATAACCGATTCACTAAGTTAAATTGCTGAAAAATACACCCTACTTTAATGCGAGTCTGGCGAATATCACGCTCTAAGCGACCGCTACGCTGCACACCACGACCAAGAATATGGACTATTCCGTTACTGTGCTTATCACACTTAATAAGGCCTGATAAATGCCGCATTAGGGTTGACTTGCCAGAACCAGAGGGCCCAATTAATGCCAACATCTCACCTTGAGCAACAGTGAATGAAATATCATCAAGCACTTTGCGATGGTAGGTTTTTGTAATATGTGAAACATTTATAGCGTTCATACCGGCATCCAATTCAATAGCTAGCTGACTTGTATAGACAAGTTAAACAATTAAGATGACAGCGCAATGATAGATATGTGAAGATTAATTGACAGTTTTATAGCCGTCAGATGACCACATCGGCACTAGAGAGAAATAGCGTATTACGTTATATTTCAATGAACGCCGTTGATAAAAAATACAAGGTAATAACAGCAGGGAATACTTTAGGTATTGAAAGAGAATTGAACACAATGCGTGGTATAACGATTAAAGAGATCGCCATTGACTATTTATTAGTGCGGCTCTGCTTATATTGCGGTAGATCATCGTGAATTGAAAACCAATCAGCTTTTGATTCAATATAAATATGTGCATCGGGTTCTAAGGTGATAGGGGTGTCTAATGTACCTAGTGCAAACTCGATCATTTGCTCATCTGATGCACGTTGAAAGGTAAGGCTTGAACCACACTGTTTACAAAACCGGCGCACAGTACCATTAGTGGCAACAAAATCCCCCAATAGTGTATCGCCACTTAGCCATTTGAAATGCTTACTTAAAGCTTCACCAAAAGTAGAGAACGCCGCGCCGTGAAACTTACGACACATATTGCAATGGCAGTGCCCTACGCGTGAAATAACATGACTAACCTGATAGGTCACACCACCACACAGACAACTTCCTTTATAGATGGAGCTCATAATAATGTGAACACTCTCCGTTTCAATGTTGGCCCTGTGCTTTTGCCAACCGATAAGTTTTCGGGCTAACACCACGGTATTTTTTGTAGGCGGCACTAAAATTACCAGCCACGTCATAGCCCACTTCAATACCAATTTGAGTAATCGAGAAGTCTGTTTGATTTAATAATTGATCTGCCCTCTGCATGCGCTGATAAATTATATATTGATGTGGGGTAACCCCGGTGGCTACTTTAAACATACGTACAAAATGATAAACACTCATATTGGCATGAGCGGCCAACTCAGCGATGGTAATACGCTGGGATAATGAATCTTCAATGTAGTCAACTACGCGTTTTAATAATTTAGGGGTTAAACCTTTCTTTCCACTATCGGATAATAGCTTTTTTTGACTTAAATGGTGAACAATTTGCGCACTTAAAAAATGTGACACCGTTTCAATGTATAAAGGGTCAACCTGTCGGTTTTGGCGCAATTCGATGTATATTGAAGAAATCAGCTGACTTAAAACAGAGTCACGCCACTGTAAGTCTGTTGTAAACTCGAACGTATCAGGTTCTTTATCAAAAACATTTTCTATTGTTTCACGCAATAGTTCAGGAGAGAAGTGAAAACCTAAATAGCGCAAGCGCTCGCGGCCAATCGTAGACCACATCCACTCTGCTTCGTGCTCGGCTGGTAACATATATAAATCACCGGCAGCGAGCGTACTCTTACGCCACTTCCCGCGGTTAATACTAGATTCACCTTTAATGCGCCCTTGATACATCAGCCCCATGCGATGAAGCTTAGTCGCGGCAACAGTACCCTCACCTTGTTTAATCTCACGAGAAAATATCATTTCATTGAAAACGATATTGCGCCAACCTTGATTCTGACTCGTTACACCCACCTTGCCAGGAATGGTGTTTTGGATTTGTGCTGGTGTCGGCAGAGCCAAATTAAATGTTGACGAGCTACAGATTTTTGACATGGGGAAACTCCTTTCCTTATTAATAGCGAGCCCGATGGATTACTTGAATTTTTATTCAAAAAATACGGTCGTACTTGCAAAAAAATCCCTGTATATATAGGGTAAAAAAGACCGTTCGTTATAGCTTAATATTGCTGTAGGCTACCAATAAAAACGTAAAAAAACTACGGCCAACGTCACGAGATTAACCACATTGTCACAAATTACAACATAAAGTTTAGGTAAGACCACTTCCTATCCACAAGTAAATCGCTATTAATTTCTGAGCGCGATAAAAAGATAGGCCTTTTCAATCGCTTTACCTCTTTTTATTTACATTTGCTTACATATCACAAAAGAGATCCCATGGTTTAAAGAGCTACTCATCCAGCAATTCGATCCAATGCTTTACTGGTACTGTTGCCATTGATTCTAAATGCAACTGACAGCCTACATTTGCGGTCACTATTTGGCCGGGGCGCTCCACCATGAGAGCAGAAAGTTTATTCGCTAATAACTGTTGGCTGGTTTCAGGTTGTAGAATGGAGTAGGTCCCTGCGGAGCCACAACAAAGATGCTGATCTTTCGTTTTAGTAAGAGGCACGCCCATTTTTGTCAGTAATACTTCAACATTTTCGGGTAATTGCTGTGCATGCTGTAACGTGCACGGACAATGCAGCGCGGTGGGTATTGTAGTATTAATGGCTAAAGGTGATAGGTCCTCGCATTCAAGAATTTCGCTAATATCTTTGGCTAGCATGCTGATTCGCTTTGCCTTTTCAGCATAATCCGGGTCATCGATAAGTAACGAGGCATACTCTTTTACCATAGCCCCACACCCTGATGCCGTCATGACGAGGGCCTCTGCGCCCGCCTCAATAGCCGGCCACCAAGCATCAATATTGCGGCGCATATCATTCAAGCCATCATCATGGGCAGATAAATGATGATTAACCGCTCCACAGCACCCAGCTTTTGGTACTTCGATTAATGTAATGCCCAATTTATCCAATACACGTGCGGTTGCTGCATTAGTGTTTGGCGTTGCTACAGATTGAGCACATCCGGCTAAAGCAATCATTATTCGTGAGTGGCTTTGTACAGGCCAAGGAGAGGCTTTTCTTTTTGGTGGTACCTTGGCTTTTAATTTACCTCGCAAAAGAGGGCGGCATAACTGACCTAATGAAAGCAAAAAACCAAATCTCTGAGGATAAGGCAGTATCACCCTAAGCGCCCAGCGTGTTAATTTTACAATGGGTGGGCGAGAGACTTTTTGCTCAACAAGTGCTCTGCCTATATCCACTAGGCGGCCATATTTAACACCTGAAGGACACGTTGTTTCACAGCTGCGGCAGCTCAGGCAACGATCTAAGTGTGTTTGTGTTTTTGCAGACACATCGTTAGTTTCCAGCAGCTGTTTAATCAAATAAATACGCCCTCTGGGGCCATCGCGCTCATCGCCGAAGTGTTGGTAAGTAGGGCATGTCGCGGTACAAAACCCACAGTGTACACAAGAGCGAAGAATTTCTTCTGCCTCTATTATATGAGGCTGCTGTGCGAGTGCTGGATGTATATTGGTCTGCATGGTTACACCTGTTTTTATACAATAGAAACGCTACTGTGTACGTCCGCCATATGGCGTTAATGTCAAGATGCTATTTACAGTAATGTTATAGCCAGCTATATAGGCGGCCGATATTAAAGAGATGATGGGGGTCAAACGCTCGCTTGAGATTAGTCTGTAACCGCTTCACTGTCTGCCCTGGCAATGCAACAATATCGCCTTGGCGATCGCCCCCGTGATAAAGGCACACGTCTGCTTGATGAGCCTTTGCCCACTCATATATGTTGTCTGCATCCATGTCGCTTTTTAACCATCGCAAACCACCGGCCCAATCAATTAACCAATCACCCTCAGGGAAAAAGGCAGGCGTTGCACTGTTTAGCGAGAAACGCCACAATGGCTGCTGCAATGCTCTTGTCGAAAAGAATGGCAGTTGCCGTTCACGTAGATGATGCCAAAAGTGCATTGCCTCAGTATTGGGCATAACATCACCCAGCCATTGTCTAACACTACCGTCAACGGCACTTTGCGCGCCTGACAAGCGCAAATACACTCTGCCATCAACCCAACAAGCGCCACTTAAGGGTTTGGGGTTATGTGCAAAAGCAGTCATTAAAGCAATAGCTTCATCAATGCTCGCCGATTGTGTTAAGGTAATCTCGGCTGTCGGCTTAGGCATCACCTTAAAACTGATTTCAGTTATAATACCTAATGTGCCCATAGCTCCGGCTTGCAACCGGGACACATCATAGCCGGCCACATTTTTCATGACCTGCCCACCAAAGCGCAATAATTCTGCATTGCCGTTAATCAGATGAACACCCAGCACATGATCGCGCAAAGAACCATGCCAAGGTCGACCAGGCCCTGCCTGATTGGTTGCTAAAGAACCCGCAATAGAAGCGTTGCCATTAAAGCGTGCCGGATCACAGGCAAGCGATTGCCCATGCTGTGCAAGTGCCTCATCGATTTCACTTAACGAGGTGCCCGCCCTAGCTCTCATCACCAGTTCAATAGGCTCATAGCTAATGATGCCACTGTGATCTGCGACACATATTACTTCTACGCGTTCATTTGAGTGGGCACTATGAGTGCTATCAATAGCAGACCGACTGTGGGGGTCACGCCCCAGATGTTTTTTTGTACCTCGCCCCAGTATTGTTATACCGCATCGACTATCGATAGCTGTTTTTACTTGTTCAACTAATTGCCCGGTGAGATCATTGCTCATACTGCTTACCTATTTTAGGATGCTAAATGACGAGGTTTTTCTAGCGCACGATACTCTTGGCAATGTTTTAACACTGGAACACCTTTACCCGGATTAAGTGTACCTACAGGATCAAAAGCAGCTTTTAGTGCATGAAACTGTTGTAGCTCTTGCTCGTTAAACTGTACAAACATTTGGCGAATTTTTTCCACGCCGACACCATGCTCCCCAGTAATACAGCCACCCACCTGAACACACAGTTCAAGAATTTTCCCGCCAAAGTTTTCGGTTTTTTCAATAGCCCCGGGGATATTTGCATCAAAAAGTATAAGCGGGTGTAGATTTCCATCGCCAGCATGAAATACATTTGCCACCGGCAAGTCATAGGCTTTCGATAAACGCTGAATTTCAGTAAGCACATAAGCTAGCTGAGCACGTGGAATAGTCCCGTCCATGCAATAGTAATCTGGTGACAAACGCCCCACCGCCGGAAACGCTGACTTGCGTCCTTTCCAGAGAAGTAAACGTTCCGCCTCGCTTTGAGAAACGCGAACACTGCTGGCACCTAACTCGGTAAATAATGTAGCAACACGATCGGTATATTCTTGAACTTCTTCTACAGTTCCATCGACTTCACACAATAACAGAGCTTCTGCCTCGGTAGGATAACCGGCATTAGCAAATGCCTCTGATGCCTTAATAGCATTGGCATCCATCATTTCTAAACCACCGGGAATAATACCATTAGCAATAATGTTTCCAACCGCATCACCAGCACTTTGTATATCGTCAAAGCCGGCCATGATCACTTGCGCTTTTTCAGGGCAAGGCAGCAATTTAACACAGACCTCAGTCACTACCCCTAACAAGCCTTCGGAGCCATTTATCAAAGCGAGCAAGTCCGGGCCATAGCTATCGTAACCTTGATTGCCAATAGTAATGAGTTCGCCCTCAACAGTGACCATATCAATACTTAATACATTGTGAACGGTAAGCCCGTATTTAAGGCAGTGCACACCACCGGAATTTTCTGCTACATTGCCACCAATAGAACACGCAATTTGCGAAGAAGGATCAGGCGCATAATAAAGATCATGTTCTGCTGCTGCCTCGCTGATCGCTAAGTTACGCACACCAGGTTGCACCCGAGCAAGGCGTGCAGGCACATCAATATCAATAATATCTTTAAATTTTGCCAGTGATAACAAAACACCGTTGGCATTGGGTAGAGCACCTGCACATAGGCCTGTTCCCGCACCGCGAGCAACCACGGGAACCTTGTACTGATGGCAGATTTTCATCACACGTTGCACGTGATCTACTGTATCGGGTAACACAACCAATAACGGCATCTCACAGTATATTGACAAGCCATCACACTCGTAGGGCTTTTGTGTTTCACTATCACTAATAACATATTCAGCGGCAATAAACTCTCGAAATAATGCCGCTAATTGTGCTTTCGTTATTACGGTAGAATCAGATGCATTCATGCGCGCCTCTTATAATAATATTCTTATCCAGAGCCTATTGTGCAAATACTTGTCGATGCTCTAAAAAGAAGTCAATCGCAGCCTGAGCACAGACCATATCCTGCTGGGGTGTTCCAGAGCTAACACCTACGCCGCCAACAAAATTATCGTCCACCTTCACAGGAAGCCCACCACCAACAACACATAAACGCCCACCCATTGCAGTATGAATACCGAAGACCAAATTGCCCGGTACGCACGCCTGATTATATTCATGTGTTGCTTTACGACTAGAGCCTGCGGTAAACGCCTTATCTTGAGCGACGCTAATACTGTGCGCCTTGCCCCCGTTCATACGTTCAAACGCAATAAGATTACCGGACTCATCCGTTACAGCGATACACATAGGCACGTTAATATCGCAGGCTTTGCGGCGAGCCCCCTCTATTAATAACTGTGCATCAGTACTATCTAGGCGTGCGATGGTTAACATATAGACCCTCTCTTTAGCATGTGCAGTGACAGGCTAACCGGCCTTTGCTTGCACACGATAAGCGTGTAGCAATGGTTCGGTATAACCACTTGGTTGCATACAGCCTTCAAACACCAATGCACAGGCAGATTTAAAGGCGATGCCATCGTAATCAGGAGCCATTGGTTGATAGTTTGAATCCTGTGCATTTTGTTTATCAACAATAATCGCCATGCGTTGCATAATAGTCATCACATGTTCTTCACTACAAATACCATGGCGTAGCCAATTGGCAATATGCTGACTTGAAATGCGCAAGGTTGCTCGATCTTCCATCAAGCCCACATCATTAATATCGGGAACTTTAGAGCAACCAATGCCCTGATCAATCCAGCGTACAACATAACCCAAAATACCCTGTGCATTATTTTCAAGTTCTTGCTCGATTTCTTTTTCACTTAATTGATAATCACCCAGCAAAGGCGGAGTTAAAATATCATCAAGACTAGCACGAGGACGAGTGCGCAATTGCGCTTGACGGGCAAAGACATCGAACTGATGATAGTGCATTGCATGCAAGGTAGCAGCCGTAGGCGAAGGCACCCAGGCACAGTTAGCACCCGCTTGAGGATGAGCGAGCTTAGTCGTAAGCATCTGTTTCATTTCATCGGGCTTTGGCCACATGCCTTTACCTATTTGCGCATGCCCAGGCAGGCCACACAGCAGGCCAATATCAACATTCCAGTTTTCATAGGCGCTAATCCATGACTGCTGTTTAATTTTTTCTTTTGGCAGTACCGGGCCTGCTTCCATTGAGGTATGAATCTCATCTCCCGTACGATCAAGAAAGCCTGTATTGATAAAAGCTAAACGTTCTTTTGCTGCTCGAATACACTCTTTAAGATTAACGGTAGTGCGTCGCTCTTCATCCATTACACCGATTTTCATAGTAAGTGCAGGCAGCTCTAGTAGCGATTCAATACGCTCAAATAACTCATTAGTAAAGGTGACTTCTTCTGGGCCATGCATTTTAGGTTTAACAATATAAATACTTTTTTGGCGGCTATTATGAATAGGGTTATCGTCTTTAAAATCATGCATAGCACACAGTGTGGTGAACAATGCATCCATTATACCTTCGGGAATGGGGTTGCCATCCTCATCGAGAATGGCATCGTTAGTCATCAAGTGGCCAACATTGCGCACCAATAACAAACTGCGTCCATGTAATGTTAACGGCTGACCATTGACCTGAGTGTAATGACGGTCTGCATTGAGTGAACGAGTCATTGTTTCGCCATTTTTCTCAAAGCTTTCTTCTAGTGTACCTTTCATTAAACCAAGCCAATTGCGATACACAGCGGCTTTATCCTCAGCATCAACAGCAGCAACAGAATCTTCACAATCCTGGATCGTGCTCATGGCAGATTCTAAAACAATATCTTTAAGGCCCGATTGACTCTGCTTACCGATAGGGTGCTCGCGGTCAATATGTAGTTCAATATGTAAGCCATTGTTTTTCAGTAATATCAGCTCAGGTGACACACTATCGCCGTTATACCCCACCAACTGCTGTGGCGATACCAACCCAACTGTTTGGCCATCAGTGAGCTGGGCTAAAAGTGCTGCCGGGGAGCTAGCCGCTAATGAATAAGCAACAACATTACTGTGGCTGGCGCCCTCAATAAGAGGCATCGCCTCATCCAAAAATGCAGCCGCTGTCGCTACAACTTTAGCCGCTCGGCGCTCGTTAAAATGAGGCGTGCGCTCACAACCATCACCTTCTGAAACAGCATCGGTTCCATAGAATGCATCATAAAGGCTCCCCCAACGTGCATTAGCTGCATTTAACGCAAAACGTGCATTATTGACAGGAACAACTAATTGCGGACCAGCAATATGTGCAATTTCCTCATCTACCTGGCTTGTCGTTACAGAGAAATCATCGCCCTCGGGTACCAAATAGCCGATCTCTAGCAAGAATTTTTTATAGGCTTGAAGATCTGTAATCAAACCGGGATTAGCCCGATGCCAATGATCAAGCTTCGTTTGTATATCACCACGTAGTTGTAATAACTGTTTGTTAGTCGGCGCGAGATCTCTTACGATACGGCTAAAACCTTCCCAGATGGTATCGGCGTCAATATCCAGCCCCGGTAAGATTTCGTCATTGAGTAAATTATCAAGTGCCTCAGCAACGCCCAGTCCATACTTATTGATTCTTGCGCTCATGTATAACTCCTACCTTAAACTTAAAATATAACGATCAAATGGCCTGGTGCATTGCTGAGAGAAATGGCACGGTTCACTTATTGCCAATAATGGCGATGGCTCATGCTCACAGCGTATGACCAGGGGTTGGCATTGTCTATCAAAAACAAAGCTGGTAGTACCAGCACACCCCGACAAAAAAACGAATAACTCGTTGAATTAAAAGACTTAAATCAAATTAACAACATACCGACGAACAAATTATTATGTGGTACTACCAGTCAAAAGGAGGCTTGGATCTTAAAAATACACCACCATGTAATTGGATAATGATATAGACAAGCACGTCATTTTAGACAAAAAATGCCCCTTGAATAATACGTCACTTGCCCAGCAATTGGACCAGAGGCTTTAGTCGTAATTACCCCATACAAAAGCACTATAACGAGTATGTCTGACCAATAGGCGGTGGCAGCCAGCAAAACGGCTAGCGACGGGGTAATATTGCCCAATCAACCAGCAAGCGCTCACACACTTTCCATATCGTGTAGAAGATCACACTCGCAAATGCACTGGATAAGACTTCTGCTAATTGAATAGCAGCACCTTCTTGCAATGCAATCCAGCCAAATTGATTGATGAGTTCAAGGTTTGCGCGAAATGTCAGAAATAAATTAATAGAAAAATAACCGAAGGCAAGAAAACTGAGCGTCATAATGCACAGCACACTAGCAGGGGAGCGTTCAAGATAGCGGATAAATGATTGTCTCATAGAATTAACCCTGTTTATTATAGCCATTGAAAGCGATGGGGGCATTCACAGTAGATAGGCTCATTCAGTATAGGCAAATATCTTCGCTATGTACTGTATATTTATTGCTCTCATAATTAGCCGCTAAGGCCACAGGTTAGCTCCCGTAGCCTCTGAGCGAGCAAGCACCGAGGCTTATACCCACTGAAAATAACGCAGTAAAAACAAACCAATAGTCGTACTAAACATGGATAGAAAAGTTGCACCAACAATAATTGCAGCAGTTAGATGGTAGTCGCCACCAATACTTCTCACCATCGGATAAGCTGCCGCTGCTGTAGGTGCTGCCATCATCAAATAAAGTACACCCAGCTCTTGCGCTCGTAAACCAATCAGGTAGCCTACAAGTGTCACCGAAAAAGGAATTAATATAATCTTTGCCGCAATAGCGTAATACAATAAACTAGAGGATTGAAATTCTTTTAACCGAATGGATGCACCAGCACACAACAGTGCCAACGGCAGTGTCATGCCCGCAATATAATTAACAGTATCCAGCCCAATTTGCGGCAGAGGGATATCAAACATACCAACAGGAAGCGCCAATAAAATGGCAACAGCTAAAGGGTTAGTAGCAACGCTGCTCATTACGTTTTTCCACGACGGTGTTGTATCGCGGTGGTAGTATAGCGTCAATATTGAATAAACATTATAAAGAATAACAATAACCGATAGATACATTGATGCTAGAGGTAGTACATCCTCACCAAAGGCATTAACACAAAAAGCCAGGCCAATAATGCCCATATTACCGCGGCATGCCCCCTGAACAAAGGCGCCCCGAACCGCCTGTGGCTGAATGAAATAAGCCAGCCAATGGAAGAGTATAAAAACAACAGTCGTTGCTATCGCAGAGAATAGAATCAATGATACAGGGAAATTAGCGCTGAGGTCCGTTTTAGCAATATTAACAAACAGAAGGCAAGGCAACGTTAAATTAAACACTAAACGAGAGCCGATATTGGCAAACTCGTCATTAATCCAATGAATGTGTTTTAAAAAAGTGCCTAATAAAATAATAATTGTAATAGGAAGGGTAACATCGACAGCAAACGCAAGAGACTGAGAAAACATAGGTTTATAATCACAAACAAAAACAATGAGTAAGTAGTATCATACCATAAGATTTTATTACTCTCTGGACCCAGTGAACCACTCAACAAAGCCCCCAAAATAACATACGCCCTGTCAGGCAAACACAACAACCCCGGCAGTCAGGAGTGTCGTTCGTACGCGATGGCGAATAATCGCCAGCATGCAGAGCATATTGATAATAATCAAGGCCATGACTAACACTTAATGCTATGCTGCGAGATATTCCTTGATGAAAGCATCGCCTGATCATGACTATTGAAGCTTCAAACCCACTGGTTAATATTTTATATTTTTTAATTGCCGCCACTATCACCGTACCACTTTTTCGACGGATCGGGTTAGGATCGATACTTGGATACCTCTGTGCAGGCACTGTTATTGGCCCTCAATGTTTGGGGCTAATTATGGAGCCACAAAGTATTCTTCACTTTTCAGAAATTGGCGTTATTTTATTTTTATTTTTAATTGGCCTTGAAATTAACCCTCAAAAGCTCTGGCAAATGCGCAGTGACATTTGCCTGTTAGGTGGCAGCCAGCTACTACTGAGCGCACTGGCTATTGGCTCAATTTATTACCTGTTTATTAGTAATAGCTTCACACCTACACTATTAATTGCGTTAGCATTGACACTCTCATCGACGGCCTTTGCGGTACAGTTGATGGCCGAAAAGAATATTTTAGGCTCACGAGATGGGCGCCGGGGTTTTGCCATTTTGCTCATGCAAGACTTAGCGGTGATTCCTATTTTATTAATTGCACAAAGTATGGCGCCGGATACCAGTGCCGATGCTGATTCAACCTGGTGGCTAGCGCCATTGGCCATTGCCGCATTGCTGTTTGGCGGGCATTTTTTCATCAATCCTTGCCTTGCCCTTATTGCGCGCTATGGCGGGCGAGAAAGCATGACCGCAGCCGCTCTATTGATTGTCGTTGGCTCTGCATTGATGATGGAGATTGCTCACTTATCGATGGGGTTAGGTGCATTTGCCGCAGGAATATTACTGGCTAATTCCAATTTTCGCCATCAGTTAGAAACAGATATAGAACCCTTTAAAGGGCTATTGTTAGGCTTGTTTTTTATTGCCATAGGCATGACATTAAATATTCAACAATTGATCGACCACCCTTTTAGCCTTCTTGGATACACGCTGGCGTTAATGGTTGTTAAAGCCTCAATTATTACCCTGCTTATGTGGTTATCAAAGGTTACCTTTAAAAAAGCACTGCTGCTGGGAACGCTACTGAGCCAAAGTGGCGAATTTGGTTTTGTGATTATGGCACAAGCAATAAACCAACAATTGCTACCACCAGATACCGTGGCACAGATTACACTCATCATTGGTCTATCAATGGGCTTGACGACACCTTTGCTATTAATTGTTGAACGGTTGATCAAAGAAAATCCCAACAACGCTGATACCACACAGGACTTTGACCATATCAATGAAGAGCCTGAGGTATTGATCTTAGGGTTTGGGCGATTTGGCCAAATAACCGGGAGAATTCTTAGCGCAGCGAAAATTCCATTTACCGCGATAGATAAAGATATTAAACAAATACATTTTTTAAAGCGGTTTGGTAACCATGTCTACTTTGGCGACCCAACCCGAACGGACCTACTAGAACAAAGTGGCGTACACCAAGCCAAAACAGTGATTGTAGCGACGGATAATATCGATCATACGGTTGCCATTGCGAGCTGGCTAAAAAACAATCTCCCTTCGTGTACGATCATCGCACGAGCGAGAGATCGGCTCAATGCAATGCGACTTATTGAGGCAGGGGTAGATCATGTCATTCGTGAAGTCTTTGACGGTAGCCTACAGGCAGCTCAACTCACACTGACAACGCTCGGCTACACCGACAGCGAAGCAGCCAACTATATTGCCCTCTTTAAGGAACACGATGCAGAGCTTATGTCACGAGCGCAAAAACACACAGCAGATGAGGAAAAAATAGCCAGTATTAATAGAGAGGGTAAAGATGAGCTAGAAGCACTGTTTAATCGCAATAAACCCTCGTAAACCTAAGATAAATAGACGTCATATACGACAGGGCCGGCAATGACTAAAGCCAGCACTGTCGCCAAATATCACCTACTGGATATAACTGACACTATTTGCCGCCCCTAGTACTGACGAGGCCGTTTTTCCAAATGCGCTGTGAAAGGCACGGCTGAAATGTGCAACATCAGAAAAACCACTTGTCTTTGCAGCCTCTGAGAAATTAACAGAATCAGCCGATAGCTCACAGGCATATTTTAACCGCCGCCACAATCGATACTGCCGAAGTGACATGTTCGCCTGCTGCTTAAATAGTTGCTGCAAACGACCACTCGATAACCCTACCTCACTGGCTAACTCAGCCGAAGGGATATTTCTAACAAGCTCCGCATTGATTTTTTGCATCGTTTTTACTATGCGCATGTCTTTAACGCCACAGGCATAATAAGACTGCTGACTAAAGCCTAGTGCATCGCCTGAGAGTTGGTAAATAGATGCGGCATCAGGCCGCGAACGATAAATTGCTCTAAACGTATCAACGACCTTTTCAGGGTGCCCAATATCAGTGAAACAATTGGCACTTTGGCGTTGCATCTTCCTTTTTAGGCCTTCACAGTCGATATGTGTCGGCTCCATCAACATCCAGACAATGGTATCTTGCTGATCATACAGTGCTCTATGCCGAGTGTTAGGCAATAGAAAAAAGCTTGAGCAATCAATAATGCCGCCATTGCAATGAAGCTCGATAGACGAGTTTAGGCTGAGCCCAAAAAGACAAACATTGTTATTATAAAGGCGACTATCACTTGGTAGCTTACCGATATACAGCAACCGGTCCTGCCAAGTGCATATGATGGGCGATGGTTGTAGATAAGTGTGAGTATTCATTCCATTTCCGTCACTATTTTTTGTTAAATCGGTGACAGCAAAGCAATAACAGTACTAAATAGTTATTGATTCCTGTAGACGAATACTATTGTATCGAATACATCCTCATACTATTTATGAAAAATTGCGCTTTTAGTACCAAAAATTGCCTTGATAAGAAATTAAATGAGGATTAGTCATAACCGGCAGAAAAAGTTGAAAAAAGCGACAAACACGCTAACAACTTAGAGTGTGATTAACAACACCCCTTTAGAGCTACAAACCCGAAAGGAGTGCTGCCTGATGGGAATAGACGGTAACGGCTATTAAGACAACGCGCTTTTAATTGCATCAGGGTCAGATGTTTCCACCAGTATTGCATTTATCTTATTGAATGCATCAGCTGCCACTTGTGCTCTGGATGCATAGGTGGTCAGTGCGCTACCTGTCCAGCCCGCAAGCTTTAATACATCTTTTTTAAACTCATTTCCAGCTGGGCCAGAACCCGCTATAGAAATAAGGTCTTCCTCTATACGCAAATGGCTGGGTTTTTCACCGCCAAACTTCATAAAATCATCAGGGTGCACCGCTGGGTATTTTTGTGTCATATGCTACTTCACTATGTTGAATCGTTAATCTATGGTCTGTATGAAGTATAGACACAATAATTAAATGCGCCGTTGATTTCGCAGTAAATTATTACCAACATAGACTAATAATCAATTGCTTTGTTAGGCATATGTATTATTGCCATTATTTATATAGTGATATGGCCGCCACAAGAGTGAAATTTACTTACACTGCCAAGCACTATCTATAACCATTTAAATGGCGATTGACTAACACTGTAGACGAGAGCCACGATTATAGAAAGTCTGGCGAGTTTAATCATCCGCCACGGGGGCGATAAATCACCGACGACCTATTCAAAAAACCCACTCATACACGAGCAGAAACGATTATTTTTTGAACGCACCGATGACAACAAAACAGACGTATTATCGATTCAACCACACTTATACAAGATCGAAGAAACAATACCGGCTTAATACCCTTACAAAAAAAGCACTATAAACCTGATCAAAAGCAAACCTAAGCAACACTTTTGTGTTGCACATGATACAAACACTTCGCGACAGCGTTCACAATTATGTAACACAAACAATGAATCGATTAAAAATGAGAGTTTCGTTATATCTGTTTTTCATTAATTACGTAAGATTCACCCAACTCTGGTATTAATCGGGGTATTGATATTGATAAACTCACATTAGGATAAAACTATGAATACTATCAGCAAATCAGTTGTCGCCTTTTTAGTATCGGCATTTCTTGTATCTACTTTTGCATTTGCAGAAGGCAAAAAAGATATAGTTGATGTAGCGATTGAAAATGGAAACTTCAACACCTTAGTTAATGCGGTAAAGGCAGCCGGCCTAGAAGAAACACTTAAAGGTGAAGGTCCTTACACTATATTCGCACCTACCGATGAAGCCTTTGCTAAAATTCCAGCAGAGACTTTAAATGCATTAATTGAAAACAAAGACGAGCTAGCAAAAATCTTAAGCTATCACGTGCTTGCCGGCAAAGCGATGGCAAAAGATGTTAGCAACCTATCAAGTGCGAAAACAGTACAAGGTCAAGATGTTGCATTAAAAGTAGACAACGGTAAAGTCTACATTGATGACGCACAAGTGATTATTACTGACATTCAAGCGAGCAATGGCGTTATTCACGTTATTGACTCAGTAATTATGCCTGAATAATAAGCCTATCTAAAAGCAAGGGCCCCCACCCTTGCTTTCCTTTTACGCGACACTTTTACCCCCACTCACTAATGGCAGTACAATTGCAAATTCCGCACCGGGGTTTCGATTAACCACTTTAATTTCTCCTCCCATAGCAGACGTTAATTCTTTAACCAAAGCAAGGCCAATTCCAGTACCCACTGTTTCACGTGTTAGCTCATCACCAGTGCGATAAAAAAGTTGAAATATTTTATTAATTTGTTTGTTGTCAATACCGGGGCCAAAGTCGCGAACAATGAACACCGCCTGTTTTTTGTCCAACACTACCGAAAAATGTACCTCTTTACACGACGCATCGGCTGAAAACTTCAATGCGTTGTCAATAAGATTAATAATGACTTGAATAAAACTGTCATCATCAATACAAATCGACTGTTCTTGTATCTGGTCATCGACATTAACGACAAACGAAAACGCTGCACACTCAACTTGAGAGGATACTTTTGATCTCACCATGTCGACAACCTCTTTAATAAGGACACTCTTCATAGCTAGTGGCGCTTTGTTACGTGTCACACGCGCCAATTGTAAAACATTATTAATAAGGCGCGACAAGCGTTCGCTTTCATAAAAAATAAAATCGTAGTACTCTATTTTTTTAGCCTCAGAAACCCATCCTTGTCGCAGCATTTCACCATACATACGAATAGACGTTAAGGGTGTTTTTAGCTCATGACTAACGGCTGATACAAAGTCTTGTTGCTGATTATTCAATGCAATCTGGCGCTTCCCCACCCAATAAATAAAGAGAAAGCCCCCCAACAATAACGTTAGCAGTATTACCGCAGCACCGATAACAACAATACCCCCAGGGCCTGCGGGCAATTGGTTGACTGTAAAGATTAACGACATATCACTAACGGGTGCAGACAACCCAACTTGATACAATACATTCGTTAATGGGCTATCAGTAGCGGTTATATACGCTGACTTTCCTGAAAGTGTCGTCATCAATTCGCCTTGATAAGCCACAATCACATCACTCATCTGGAAAAGAATAGAGGCGGCAAACTCGGCCTCGATCAACGAGGCAATAAAATGTTGCTTATCGACAATGGCGCCTTGTATATAACGTTGCCCATCTCGCCATACCTTTCGAAACAAGACAAAGTGTCTCTCATCAAGCAAACTCATTTCAAAAGGGTCTATCTCACCCGAAAACGTTTTCACTCGTAGCTGAGGTTCACTCGCAGTAGATACCGCATCATCGTCTACTTCCTGTGCAAGTTCAATTTGCTTTCGCCGCTTCGCCCGTGATAAATCAGCGACTTGCTTAGTCGGCTTTTTAGACAAACTACGCTGACGCTGTTCCGTTTCTAATGCTTTTTCTTGCAGTGATTCGTCTAATTTTAACCCCTCTATCTTTTGATATGAGGTGGTAGGCACACGTTTTGAGAGTGATGATTTTTCTTTCTTAAGACGATCAAATGCTGTAGCAATTGATGCCGAGGGTTCTGCACCAGGTGTTTTTTGTTTTGTCGCATTACTACTATTGGCGCCATTGACAGTATTACTATGAGAAGTGTCAGCCCTGCTATTTAAGCTATATTCACTCAACCCAACTGACCTGCTCGGTGCAGGCGATGCTGCCGACTTCGGTAATTTATCGGTAGTTTTCGCTTTTCGGCGCTGTACTAAACGATTTTGACTGAGTATCTGCCACAGTTTTTGTTCTAGCGCTTGTCGATTGACAACATCTTGTGTATTCAACCCATAGCGTTCAACAGCATTAATGTCTCTGGGTAATAAAGGAGAACTAAAAACACCTTCGCTATCAACTTCGAAATAGCCCAGCAAGCCAGGAATTGCCGACTCGACAGGGTATTGCGCCAGTGGTGATAATTGCAAAAAGCTTTCGCCATCGGCACTGCGGCTATTCAAACCATTGGCCACAATAAGAAAACGATAATCAGCAAAGGAGCGCTGTTCCTCTTTGGCAATATATTGAATCCATTGCTGATCAATTCGAGCAGCAACCTCTTCGGCAATCATCCTATAACGATAGAAACTTTCCCATTTAAGTTGATCATAAGCTCTTACAGATAACACCGTTGCAGGGGTTGCAATCACCAAAAACAAGACCAATAAAAAAAAACGCAACTGCTGTTTTGATAAGTTTTTTCGGATTTGCACTTTGTTGACCATATTATGTCGCCACCTGTAACCGATAGCCACCACCACGAACAGTGATTAAATTGACCGGTATTTTAGGGTCCAGTTCTATTTTACGCCGTAATTTGGCGATATGAATATCGACTGTTCTGGTTTCAATATCCATATCTTTAGCATAGCCCCACACTTTATGTAGCAGCTCATCTCTTGGCACTGGGCGTGTTGAATGCAAATACAAATAGTGCAACACATCAATTTCTCGGCGAGTAAAGCTAACTTTTTTTGATTTAACCATGGCGCAGAGATTAGCGGTATCTATCTCTAGCCCACTGTATAAGTGTAGTATTTGCTGTTGTTGCATCACATTTTGTGAGCGTCGCAACACCGCCTGTACACGCAACACTAATTGAGCAACAGAAAACGGTTTAGCTACATAGTCATCAGCGCCTAATGATAAGCCTCTGATGATATCATCATCGGCTGTTTTAGCCGTTAACATAATAATGGGCTGGTCGCGATCAACTTGTCGAATAGCCTCACAAATATCAAAGCCATTTTTGCGCGGCAACATTACATCTAATAAAATCAAGTCAAAGTCCCCATCCAGTGCAGCATCAAGCCCCTCTTGACCATCAGCGTGAGCCGTAACCTCATAGCCATGGTAGACAAACACATCAATCAAACCATTGCGAATGGCCTGCTCATCTTCAACAATTAACAACCGTATTTTCTGCTGCAAAGAAATCACCTTATTTTATATACTATTTGATATATTCGACCGTTCTACCGATACCGGTTTATCCGCCAAGAGTTTAATCACCAAGCTTATATACACAAAACGCGTTGTCGCACAAATAGCTTAACAGCTGGTCCGCATTTGTGTATGTAAACTTTTTGTAAACTCACCCACAGACTCTTTACAAAAACACGTCTATTACACCTTTGATATTAAATCTACAATTTGCGCTATCAAATGTTTTCGAGGATAGACTACTATGGCTTTTATAACTCGCCTGACCACATTATTCAACGCTGATATCAATGCTGTTATCGATCGCATTGAAGAGCCAACACTATTGCTTAAACAGGCAGTTCGCGAAATGCGTAGCGAACTCCAACAGCAACAACAATCTCTGGCACAACAGCAAGCACATTATTCACAGCTACAGCAACGTCACAAGCAAATACAACAGAATATTGATAAAACCAATGCAGAAATAGCACTGTGTTTTGATAACAATAATGCCTCGCTTGTAAAAACACTTCTCAGACGTCGCCTTGAAAGCCAACAATTATCCACACATTTAATACAACAACAAAATCAGGTTTTACATTCGATTGAACAGCAAAAAGTAACATTAAATGAAAACACTCAAAAGCTGGAATACATGCAACAACAAATGGATGTGTTGAGTCAAAAAAACCATCATAAAGTGCAAACAACGCCGCTCTTTTGTAATACCGCAATTACAAATGAAGACATTGAAATTGCCTACCTTAAAGAAAAACAACTACATGATAAAAATCGATTAACACCCTAGCCTTACGCTATTCAATATTTAACGGAAAATCATCATGAAACCATTATCATTTGTACACAATGCGATTGCAGGCTTTATTATCAGTGTACTGGCCAGTATCGCACTGTTTACCTCAACATTTGTCATCGCGCCTCATTTAGCCCTGACATTGAGCATAACTGGCGCAAGCTTAATGTATATTCTGTATTTACTGTATCAAGCGCGCACACCTGCTGGGCACATCACAACCATTATCACCTGGTGTTTTATCACGGCGGCCATATTGGTGCTACAACTCACACTCCCCCTTGTGATACTTACCCAAGGGCTCATGATATTAATCATCAGGTCATTGTATTTTCACTCATCAATAACAGCAACACTACTAGATGCAGCACTGCTGGGCACTGGTTTAGCAACCGCTGTATGGGTTGGCTACTATACCCGAAGCTCACTACTGGCTATGTGGAGTTTTTTCCTGATACAAGCCCTATTTTATCGTATTAGCCCATCGACTTCATGTAACGAGAACCTCACTAATAGTACTTTTTTAAACGCCTACCAAAATGCTGAAGAGGCATTGCAGCAAATAGGCCAACAGGAGAAACCCTCATGAATACAAAAATCCTTATGGCCGTATTATTCATTGGAACCGCAAGCATTATTGCCGCAAAGCCCGCCATAGAGCATCATGTACTAAACCACACTGCGACCACAGCGCCAACGACGAATTCGACACTAACCACCGCTGCCCTCACAGCAGCACAGCAAGCCACAATAGAGATAGTCTTTGTGCTTGATACAACAGGGAGCATGGGAGGACTCATCAATGCCGCCAAGGAAAAAATCTGGTCAATAGCCTCATCTATGGCCTCGGCAAAGCCTGCACCAAGGATAAAAATAGGCTTGGTCGCTTTTCGCGATAAAGGCGATACCTATGTGACCAAAACTATCGATCTGTCTGATGATTTAGATTCAATATACGCACACTTAATCGACTTTCGAGCAGATGGCGGTGGGGACACACCTGAAAGCGTTAATCAGGCACTCGATGACGCGGTCAATAAAGTTTCCTGGAGTGAGAGTGACAACACCTATAAAGTGGTCTTTTTAATAGGAGATGCACCACCTCAGATGCACTATAAGGATGATACACCCTATACAACCACCCTCGCTGTCGCCGCTCAAAAAGGTATCATTATCAATACAATCCAATGCGGCCAAGACCCGGAAACTCGCCAACAATGGCAGCGCATAGCCCGCTTGAATCAGGGCCAGTTCTTTCAAGTCGCAGCGCAAGGTGATGGGGTTGCTATCAGCACACCATTTGATGATGATATTGCAGCACTATCAAAGAGCCTAGACGATACACGTTTATTCTATGGCTCCAGACAACAGCGTAGCGACAGCGCTCAAAAGAAAATAGCCGCCGACAAACTTCATCAAAGCACGTCTGCTCAATCACGAGCACGCAGAGCCGTATTCAACTTATCAGCTAGCGGCAAAAAGAACCTTCTGGGTGAGAAAGAACTCGTTGAGGCTATTACAACCGGCAAAGCATCTCTAGAAACACTTGATACCGACCAATTACCAGAGCCTATTGCCGCACTGCCTGCATCAAAACGCAAAGAGGCAGTTAACCACATAGCGGCAAAACGTACAGCGATCACCGGGAAACTACAACAACTGACCCAAAAACGCGATCACTACATAAAAGACACCTTAAAGAACAAGCCAGCAGCCACTAAGTCTCTCGATGACCAAATCTATAACACCTTACGCGCGCAGGCTAAAAAGCACTGGGGAGAGACAACTTTCGAGCCAACAGCGCACTATTAGCCCTTTTAATATGTCTCTAATCAAGATACAAGGATGTATCTTTCTCTCTTGGCTTCCCTTCTTATAGTGTTTGGATATTGTTCAACCACCTGCTTATTCCAATATTTGATCAATCTTAGGCATAAATACTCGCCAGCCTAGGGGTAATTGTTGGTATAATTGCCGGTTTTTTCCAGATGGTTAATGGCTATCTAAAGGACATACTCACCTGACTCGCCGCTATAGCGGCCTGCCTAACAGGTGCATATGTACAGCCTTAAGTCTGCCATTTAACCGGCCTGGAGCGATTAACGGAGCACAAGTATCATGCCACAAATTGCCGTTGTGATGGGTTCACGTAGCGATTGGGAAACCATGTCAGCCACTTGCGATATGCTAGATCAGCTAGGTGTAGAACATCATGTCGAGGTAGTATCAGCCCACCGCACCCCCGACAAACTCATGCAATTTGCACAAGGCGCAAAAGCTCGCGGCTTTAAAGTCATTATTGCTGGAGCCGGTGGCGCTGCCCATCTACCAGGAATGATTGCAGCCTCTACACCACTGCCTGTACTGGGGGTTCCCGTGCAAAGCAAAGCACTAAGCGGTATGGACAGTCTATTGTCCATTGCCCAAATGCCTAAAGGTGTCGCTGTGGGTACCTTGGCTATTGGTGCCAGCGGTGCGGCAAATGCCGGGCTGTTAGCAGCACAAATACTCGGTGCCTTTGATGACGCTATCCAACAGCGTATAAATGCATTTCGCGAGCAACAAACACAGCATGTTCTCGATCATGCTGATCCACGAGTCGATATTTAGTAATCGGCTACACTGAGCACACCGCAGCAGGCACCATACACCTGGTGTAGACTATTATTATTTGCAGTTGAGGTAACAGGTAACATGATGTCAATGTTAATCATTGGTAGTGGCCAGCTAGGGTTAATGATGGCCGCTGAAGGCGGCCGTTTAGGTATACAGATCGATCGGCTCGATTTTACTCGCCATGAAATCTTACCCGGCACCTCAAGCCTGCGTATACCGGCAGCACTTGACTATATTCTAAGTCACTACGATGTAATTAGTGCAGAATTAGAACACCTTCCCCAGGATGACTTTTTTGATGCTATTTATCAATCGCCAGCGTGGGTTAACCCCCAGGCTTTTGCCGTACTGCCTGATCGCTATACGCAAAAACAGTTGCTGGATACACTGAATATTCCTACCGCACCTTGGCATTTTATAGACTCTGATGCAGCATTGGCGCAAACACGCCAGACACTGGGTAGTGCACTTATCGTTAAAGCAACCCGTGGTGGCTATGATGGCAAAGGCCAATGGAGCCTGTCGGCAGATACCACTGTTACACCACCACCTGAATTGTATGGTCAGTTAATAGCAGAAACAAAAATTCCATTTTTGGGCGAGGTCTCGCTGATAGGTGCCCGCACACGCGATGGCAAGTTTACTTTTTTACCGCTGAGTGAAAATGTTCATCATCAAGGTATATTGCGCTTTACTCTAGCAGGCAACGCCTGTAGTGAAACAATGCAGACAGAAGCCGAGTCTATGCTCACCACACTCATGAATCATCTCGATTATGTCGGTGTTATGGCGATGGAGTGCTTTGTGACCGACAACGGGCTCTTAGTCAATGAACTTGCACCTCGTGTACACAACTCGGGCCACTGGAGCCAGCAAGGTGCAGAGTGTGATCAATTTGCGTTGCATATCAGAGCGTTGCTCGATTTACCCGCCCCCACACAGCAGCAGTATCAACCAACAATGATGTTAAATCTTATTGGCTGTAGCTTTAACCCCCAATGGCTCACTATATCCGGTGTAGCATGCCATTGGTATGGCAAAGAAACTCGTCCCGGCAGAAAAGTAGGTCATTTGAATATCAATGTCAGTGACCATAAACAATTGGAAGCCTGTGCCAGCCAACTGCGCCCAACATTAAATAGCGAACACCAACAGATGTTTAATGAAGCGCTCGCGCACTATGCCAATAATCTACATCATCATTCAGCATTAAGCTGCTATGCATCAACAGGCAACCCTTAAACGGGCTGCCTGTCACTTAAGCAAGATTCAACAACCCCACAAAGCTCGTCACTAAGAGTACAACACCCAACACACGATAAAAAACACGACTGTCAGTATTTACAATATGATGGTGAAAACGCAGCCCCAATAAGTGCCCACACGCGGCACAAGGCAGTAGCCATAAATGGTGAATCAATTGCAAATCAACACCAAAATAAATAAACGCTGCCATTTTAATCGTCACTAAAATAAACCATAACATGAAGAGCGTATTGCGCAGGCTTTCTTTTGCGACATAAATAGAAAAAACAGCAACAATGAGAGGAGCACCAATAAGGGAGGTTCCACTAACATAGCCACCGAGCATCAACAAACCGACATTCACAAACGGATGCCCACCCTGAAAAGGTTTATTTAAAATGTAACTAATGGCATAGATAGAAACAATCCCCATAATGATTGCGCTCATTAATGTCGCAGGCAAAATAATCAAGCCAAAAACCCCCACAAGCTTAGGAATAATCATTACTCCTAATGCTTTGCGTAAATAGGTCCAGTCAATAGTTGCCTTGACACCATGTTTGTAAGAATAACGGTAATTTTGAATAACTGTGAGCGATGAAAAAAACAATAAATGAACGGCAATTAATGGCAAATAAACTAAAGGCTGATTATCAACGATCAGTAAAAACGGGAGTGCGAGTACCGCCCCACCAAACCCTAGACCTGAGCGAACAAAGCCACTCCAAATAAAAATAAAACCAATTAAAACGTACTGATACCACTGTAAATCTGACATCGTTAAAACTCTTCACCCAATATTTTTCTATTACAATAATACTTATCGATATTCCTTAACGGTATCAACAGCACTACCAATATAGCCTAATAAAAACTCTTATTACAAAAATTGCACTTTAAGTACAAACGATAACGCCTTAGTAATAAATAAAAATTGCAAACACGACATTTAAACGACATTATTGCGCCCACTTTAAATTAATAACTCATTAAAAATATTTATTTCATACAATTAAGTGATAAAAAAAATATCAATCGAATAATAAATTTCGATAAGTGGTTAAAAACAAAGACAAATTTTAAGCGCAAGACTAATGGTGGCAAATCGCGACAAAAGGACGGGGAATTAAAAGTAATCTATGCTATTTTAAAACCGTGAACCAGTTAACACTCAACAACGAACAAATAAATAACGCAAAAGAATGATCCCCTTGTGAAATGCATTCACTTCACAAACATTTCTTTTGGCCCAGAGATTATTTTCCAATGAGCCTAGCACAACATAAAAAGAAGGTTATTATGAAATCATTGCTTCTATTCGTTTCTATTGTCGCCATTATTCTATTTGCCGCCGGTGCTCAAGGCGTTTTTATCGAGTCACCTTATATCCGATTATTTCAAGCGGGGTTAGGCACAACGTTAATCATTGGTATTACTTTATTTCTGATGATTATCGATATGGACAGCACGCGCAATCACCATTAACCCTTACGGCTATATCGAGTAGCCCACCATAGTGCGCCAATGCCGACAACGACATTGGCGACTGCTGATGCCATATAAATGCTGATGACACCGCCCCAAAACACACCAAACAACCACACCAACGGCAAGTAAACAATCAGTAAGCGCATTAGTGTTAACACTAATGCAGGCACTGGATTGCCAATACCATTGGCAAAACTGCTGGTAATCATTACCATTCCAAGAAAAGCATAGGTCACAGGGACAATACTCAAATAAATAACCGCGTTATGCTGCACAGCACTATCATCAGAGAAAGCCGCAACGACAGTATCTGCTGACCACCACAGAACCATTGCTGCCAAAACACCCCATACCAAAGAAAACTGATAACTTAAACGCAACCCATAGGCTAGCCGCTGCCGTTTTCTCGCACCCCAATTCTGACCACTAAACGGCCCCATAACAGAAGCCACCGCAATCAGTACAACAAGGCATATCGACTCTAATCTTGAAGCGACACCAAACCCAGCAACGGCCTCATTGCCATAACGGGCAACCATCCATGTTGTGATCGCTATTGATAGCGGTGATATCAAGTTCGTCCCTGCCGCCGGCAAACCAATACGCAAGATAGCCTGCCAGCTACTCCATACCTGCTGACAACACCCAGACCAAGTAATAAACCTCAATCTGACAATCAGTACATAAAGTGCAACACTAAATGCAATAGAATAAGCAATCACCGATGCCAACGCAGCGCCTTGCAGGCCCATTTTCGGGATACCCCACCAACCAAAAATAAGCAAAGGGTCCAAAATAATATTAACCAGTGATACCAGAATCATCACCATACTTGGCAAGCGCGTATTACCCGCAGCGCGAATACCTGCATTGCCGACCATTGGCACAACGACTAGAACGCAGCCTAAATACCAAATATCAATATAATCATGAATCAACCCCAACAACGATGATTCAGCGCCTAGCAATGTAAACACCCTATCGACACTGTTTAGCCCCACCACGGCAAAGATACCGGCCAAACAGGCTGCAATAATAATGGATTGAGTGCTATAGCGAGAGATATCATGATCATTAGCTGCACCAATGGCGCGCGCTATAGCCGATGATGCGCCCGCCCCCACACCAAAAGCCAGACTACTTAAAATAGTAATCACAGGAAACGTAAAACTCATTGCCGCTAGTTCATCAGAACCCAACTGGCCAACAAAATAGGTATCGACAAGATGCATACTCATAATAGCCAATAATCCCCAAATCATTGGCATCGCTAAATACAGTAAATGTTCACGCTCACTACCTGTAGTCAGGTCTCGACGTTTCATTAAAAAATACAGCAGTTATTGATAAGGCACCGCCTTTAAGCCTTCACGCCAAGTAGCGAGTTGCTTGACGATACGCGAGGGTTTATAAATCAACGGCTTAGAACTTTCAAAGCCTTCGCTGGCTTCGCGTTCAGCTACAATGGCACGCGCTAGAGTAAATGCATCCAGAAAATTATCGGCAGCAGGTAAGGCATCTTTAAAGTATGCCTCACCAAAATAAGTAAATTCATTGCGGTCACTGCATCCAAATGATGTTTTATCAGGTGATGCAGCCGTAATAATTAATGTGTAATTATCTTTTAATGCCGGAATAAAACCACCAGAGTAGCAAGATGAAACAACAATCACTTTCCAGCGTACAGGAAGATCTTTTAGCATAGAAGCTAAGTTTTCAGCCGATAGATCTTTTAAACGAATACTGTGCTGATTTAAACTTAGTTGAAAATCCTGTGAACCATGGCTTGATAAATAGACAAATAAAATATCCTTATTGCTATCCATTCGATCGGCCATCGCATCAAGGGTTAACGCTATACTGGTTGTTGTTGCCAGAGGGTGAGTCGCAAATGTTTTATCACCATTAATTAGTGCCATCGAACGCCCTTCAGTTGCATAGTGCTTATCAAAATACTCTTTGACATAAAGCACTTCTCGACGAAAAACCCCCTGCGTGCCATCACCAGCAATACCTAGAAAATACATATTAGGTATATCGGGGTGGCTTGCCTGCAATTGTTGCCATTGTTTATTTAGCAGGGTCTTTTGATTATAAAGTGCCTGCTCAACGAGTTCATCGGGGTTGGTAGTAAAACCTGGAGTGAGCGATTCAATCAACACGCCTCTGCGCCAGCGACCTTTAACGACTTTTATTCCATCGACAGGTTGTGCATAGCTGAGCACACCATCACCATGGTACTGGCCATAATAAAAACCACCACTATAGGCATCACCATCGCGCGTCATTAACGTACCTTCGCCATGATACTGAAACAAATTAAATTCACCGCGATACACACTACCATCGCCGCCTATATACTCACCACTGCCTTGTAATTGACCATTGACAAACTCACCAGTGAATTTACCCCCACGGTTATCATAGTAGACACCTGCACCATGAAACTGCCACTGTTTAAAATGCCCTTCATAGCGAACATCCGCAGATAAAAAAGATCCTTCACCGGTAAATTCACCTTGTTCAAAATAACCTGAATAACGCTCTTTGTCTGCGGTAGTATAAATACCTCGACCTTGATAATTACCCTTTGAGAAGAGCCCAATATAATGGTCGTTATTCGCCAACATCAACTCACCATGGCCATGATAAACACCGTGTTCAAAGCTTCCCTTATAACGCGAGCCGCCGGCTTCTAAAGTGCCATAGCCATGGGGGGTTGCCGCTTCTACATCACCGCTATAAAACGCTCCGTCACTATAGCTGATCTTCCCTTTACCCGTTGCAGCACCTTCAAAGAAATCACCTCGATAGCGCATTGATGCGGTTTCAAAAAGGCCGTGCCCATGAAATAACCCCGCTTTAAACTCACCTTTATAGTAATCGCCATTAGGCCAGCTAATACGCCCTGCACCATGAAATTGCTGCTTTTTAATACCGCCGTCGTAGCGACCTGCATCAGGCAGAACCGCAACAGGTGTGGGGATTTCACGCTGTAGATATTGCTTGTTTTCCATCATGATCGCACCGACAAGAAAACCGCATAGAATAAGCAGAGAGTATTTAACCATAGGAAAGAGTCCATTAATGCTAACCAGAACATTCTAATCAGTTAGCAAACAATGGTTAAGTCATTTATGAAACAATTCGTTCATTAAGTGCGGTGTCACTGATTACAAGGCCAAATTAGTGCCCAATCAGTTATTGAGGTATACGTTGCCTAAAAGTGATACCCTAAACGCAGCTCAATGTAATCGTCATTGACAAATGCCACTAATGGGTCGGCAGTGTCAATATTAGAGAAAGCCTGAGCCTCGATATTCAACACAAAGTGATCGCCGATACGCCGACTGGCCTCTAGGCTAAATACTCTAGCATGCGTATCGGCATCAATAATAAAGCCCGCTAGCGCTTCTGTAGACTGGACATCATTGGCCGTGTAGCGAAAGCCAATAAAGACATCATTGGCAAAGGGTTGTGCAGAGCCTCTGTCATCGAACAAATATTCACCAACCACACCCAGATCAGCACTGCTACCAGCAATACCAACAAAAGTGTATTCAAAACCACTGGCAACAGCACTAAATCGCTCCTGTTGCCCAGAGCGTGTAATCGCTTCTAATTTCAACAGCCAGCTTTCTAGTGTCAGTTGTAGGTCAACACCCGTTTGATCGATAACATCATAAATAGGGACAAGGGCACGATTATCACTACGCAGACTAAAACGTGGATCCCGGCTAGTACCACTGAAATGAGAGAGGCCAATATCGACCACACCAAGGGTGTGACTCCAGCGCAATGCCGCATCAATACGGTGTTCTTTAGACGATGATTCATAAATAGGATCGTCAGTATCAACGTGTAATCCGGTTCTTAAACGCCCTTCTCTACCGGCAAATGTGCGCTCACGAAAGCCCGGCAAGACAAATAGATCAACAACGCCCCAGTCGCGCACGGTACTTAAATGTACCATCGGTTGGCCAAGCTTCTCTTCGCCATCGGTACTCTCTACTAAATCAGTTTGGTTGATTATATCAACAAGGTGTTGTGATTCGGTGGTTCCCCAAAAGACTTTGCCAACACCCACTCGAAGATCCCAATTATCAGACAATAACAAGACATTAAACTCACGTACATCCACATGAGTACGCTCACTATCACTCTCATCTACTCTAAAGAAAGGCGTAAAGATAAATCGCAGCGATGGATTAAACTCATGATAAAACTCAAGCTCGGAGGAGAGTGAATTATTGTTGTCACTTTGCTCATCGCTAGTAGCCGTGTGATAAAAATGTCGAGATTCAAACGTGATATCGCCAGACCACTCACCATGAGCCGCTATCGAGCCTACTGTCAGAGCACAACCTAAAACACGCTTTAGTATATCATTATGCAACAAACGTCTCATCGCTCCGGTGTGCCTCATGGTTATATTAGCGCACACGCTTTAATGCATTTTGATTAAAGTCTTTATTGCCAAGACCTGTTTTGAATTCATAATCAGACCAAGTCAATAGCGTTGACTTTTTAGTGACATGATTTTGCATAAGCATTTGATCTGCACGCCAGTATTTATTTAGATATTGTTGGTAACCACTGGCTACTAATGTTTTTAACAACGCATTTTTACGATCATAGTATTGCGTTTTTACAACAAAAAACTCCTGTTGATCAAGCCATACTATTTGGCGTGTATAGCCTGAAAACTTATATTCTGGCTTACGCTCAATAACATAGGTAGGTTTGCCATCAATTACCTCGTCTCGTAAGTAGCGATACTGGTACTTATCGACTTCTTGAGAACTAAGATCTTCAAAAGCAAACTCACTTCCCATAAATGGGCCAGACTTATTGCGCGAATTAATACGCTTTACGCGTTTAGCCGCCGGAAGATACAACCATTGATCATCGGGTTTAACGCCATGGCTAAATGTCAACATGGTTGTTCCTTTAACATCAGCAGGCTTATCAAAAATAGAGAGGCTTTTATCGCCATCGCCATCAACCTCTAATGTTTTGACACGTAGATAACGTGTGCTGCTCGCGCCAGTAGCATTTTTTAAAACCATCACCATTGAGGCAACATTATCCCCAAAGCCCACATCACGACGATCGGCCTCTACGGCTATTGCCAGCCCTTTTTCTTCATCACTTAACCCAGAAAGATCAAGCCCGAAAGCATTCGCTGCCGTTAAGCTTACCAGTAGTGAAAAAAATATCTGAAATCTATGTGGATGTCGCTTGTGTTTCATTAACATACAGTTCTTCCTCTACATTCTCTTTATCTCTTTCGCATTTCATTAACAATGCAGGGAGATATAAAAAATCAATAATTAAAGCGACGGCAATCGTCACCGCCGTCAACAATCCCATACCCGCATTCAATTTAAATGATGACATGGCCAACACTAAAAAACCGCCAATCAATGCCATGGTAGTCACCACGATGGCAGGCCCAACACTGGAAAAAGCATAGCGTACAGCATCTTCACTACCGAGCCCTTGCTCTCTACGTGCACGCAAATATTTACTTAAAAAATGCACTGTATCATCAACGACAATGCCCAACGTCATTCCCGTTACAATCGACAATGCCAATCCTACTTGACCTACAAACAAACCCCACAAGCCAAAGCTAACCGCTGCCGGCAATAAATTGGGCACTAAACTAATCAAGCCATACTTCCAGGATTTCAGAGCAAACACCAGCACTAGAGAAATTAACAATAATGCAACGGTTGTCCCTATTAACATGCTCTGAATATTACGTTTACCAATATGAGAGAACATCAACGTAGGGCTTGCAGCATCGTAATTAATATTCGGCATATTCTCGCCCAACCACTGAGCCGCCCGCTGCTCAAAATCTAGAATGGCATTACTGCTGAGATTAATAAACCTTACTGTTATGCGGGTACTTTTTTTATCGATATCAATTTGGTTATTTAAATCTAAACCATAAGGCAGGCTCATTTCATACATCAGTAAATATTGTGCCGACAGAGCCTGACTGTCTGGCAGCACATACTGAGAAGGGTCATCGCCATTCATATTGCGATTAATCCTCTTCATTGTCGTCAGGTAGTGGTTAACATGCTTTACTTCTGGCTGCGTTTCTACCCACTGTACAAAATCAGCTGTTTTGGCTTGAAAAGCAGGGTCAGAAACACCGCCGGATGCATTAGCCTTTAAAGAATAATCAATAAAATACATACCCGTCAATTTATCGGATATACGATCTGTATCCTGACGAAAAGCGATGCTTTTATCAAAATATTTTACAAACTCATCATTTAATTCATTGAGCACTAGTAAACTTGATAAACCAACAACGGCAATTGTCATAATGATTAACAAACGATTTTTTTGATCAATCACCCACTGAGCCAACATCGACATACCAAAGGCTATTGTTTGCTGACGATGACTTGCCTTCAATGGCAGCACTGCCAACAATGCAGGTAGAAAGGTGACACTCAAAACAAAAGCAAAACAAACACCCATGGCCGTTATGTTCCCCAGATCACCAAACGGTGGGGAATCACTGAAATTGAGACTTAAAAAACCTAACGCTGTCGTCAGCGATGTCAAAAATATAGGGTAAAAGTTAACCCGAAAGCTTTCTTTTACAGCACTGAAACGATCGTGCCCTGTACGTAACTGTTGTAAAAATGTCGTCAGAAAGTGTACCGTATCGGCAACGGCAATAGTCAATATCATGATGGGAGCTGACATCGCTGGCGGCGATAGCGTAATACCCAGCCAACCAGCTGAGCCCATCGCGGCAACAACTGAAAAAACAATGATAACAATGCTGACAAATGCCGAGGTAAAACTGCGAGTATAGAGCAATATACCTAGAATAATGACCAGTACAGATAGGGGAACCAAGGTAGATAAATCGCGAATAGATGATTCGTTAAACGCGGCATTCATAAAGACAACACCGCTGGTATAGACTTTGATATCAGGGTACTTTTCCTGAAAAGCGTTGACTATCTCACGCGTGGGCACCACAACTTCGGGCATTTCTTTACTTTGATCAACACCAGGAAACTGCAACGTGATGTTCACGCCCGCCACATCACCTGATGGCGACACTAAATTATTTATCAATAGCGGTTCACTTAGCGCTATTTTTCTTATCTCGGCAATTCGACTGGCATGTAGCATTTCGGGGTCAAGCACTAAATCCTCGACTGTCATATCATCACCTTCAGCATAAGAGTGCTGAAAATTAGTCAATGAATCAACGCGTAAGGAATAAGGTAACTGCCAGACAAGCTCTGTCAGCTCGTGAATGGCACTCAGGGTTCGCTTGCTAAATACATCACCACTATCGGGCTCCAGCATCAACATAATATTGTCAGATTTGGTGTATGTACTTTGCATCTGCTCAAACGCCAGCAGCTGCGGATTATCCTGCCCAAAAAAGATACGGTAGTCACTATCAAATGTCAGCTTTGCCGCACCAGAGCCTAACGCCAGCACACCAGCAATACTCAACAATATGACAAGGTATCGATAGCGGAGTAGTCTTTCTGCAAATGCTTCCATTATATGTGCCTACAGTGTTTGTTTGAGGAGTTGTAATTCATTGGTAAAAAGCTCGCCACGAATACGCTCACAAGTTTCTTTATAATCCCAATCAGCCGTTAACGGTTGCCAATCAAATGCATCTAGCAATCGGTAACAATGTTGATTGATCGTCGCCTCTGGCTTCACAATACCTAAATCTGCCAAAGGAATATCTGAGCCCATTAAAATAGAACCACCGTAGGCAAGCGACCACAAGCCAAATATAAGCTCCGTAGGGCTCATATCGTTCAGCGTTAAATCACCTTGCTGTTGAGCTTCATGAATAATAGCGGCAATACTACTTAAACAACCATCTTCGCATTGGCGTAAATTTTTCTGACCTTCGGGCGACACTTTATCCCTGATCAAACTGGCTTTAATCACTTGAAGATTGGCAAATTCACGGGGAAATAATTGAACAAAAATATGATGGGCAATCAGCACTGCGACCATTTTCTCTCGCGGCCTACCGTTAAAATGAGTCGCTTTGGTAAACATACTCAGCTGGACATTCATACTGCGTATACACAAGGCGCACAATACTTCTTCTTTACATTTAAAGTGCTGATACACCGTACCCTTAGAGTATTCTATCGCCTCAGCGATACGCTCCATACTGAGCCCTGCATAACCTTCCTGATACAGAAGTTCAGCTGCATTATCAAGAATGAGCAGTTCACGGTCACGTATTTCACGCTGTTTGCGGCTTAGTGGTGTCATATTCATACAGCCAATGTATACCAAAAGCCATTATTTGACAAGGCGTCAAAATTTGCATCGTCGTCAAAAACATCCATAATTTGATAGCTCGGTAGCAGTTTCAACGATCGTATAAATGTAGATTAAGAGCAGGGCCGAGAAATGGCGCGCACGAGCAGTTGACCGCACTCACGGCAAAGGTAGCGTTGCTGGCCGGATATAATCTTCTTATGCCTATAATGGCTTAGTTCTATTGTCCGGCAATCACAATAGTAACGAAAGCGTTTTACACTGTTCACCGGGATACCAGTAAGGTCATAGTCACCACGCACTAGTGGCTCTGCGCCAAATAGTGCCATCACCTGTTTCCACTGTTGACCATGCGGCTTAATCGATTGCAAGCCAAACAGGAGGTCAGTCACGTAATGTGCGACCTCATGGGGGACGGTATTTTTTAAATTGTCATCAAAGTACTTGGCAAACAGCCATGGGTTAAAACGAATTTGGCGCTCGCAATCTGTCGCGGTACGCCGGGTGCGATACATCCCTGCACAACGCCCCCTGAGATTAAACAACGTATCAATCTCAGGAACCGCTATAGAATAGGCATTGCGCGCCACTTGCAGGTACTGGTTAACCGCCTGCCTGACGAGCACCTGCCGGGATACACCGATAGGTTGAATAAGCTGTGTCATACCACTAGCCCACAAAATAGTGTTTAGGAATACGCCCCGCCGCAGAAAACACAACCCCCTCGCATTCGAGCAGTTGCCGCTGTTTTCCCGCATGATGAAAATCGGCTAGTTTGCCTTGCGCATTGACGATACGAAACCAAGGCAGTGTCGTATCACTGGGCAGCAAGCGCAACAATCGACACGCATGGCGAGCACCGCCAAGCTCAGCGAGAGTGGCCAGGTGGCCGTAGCTGCATACTTGACCTTGGGGAATCTGTGATAACACCAAACAAAAGCGCTCAAGCACCACTTGCTTATCATCCATAGAAAATCCATCAATTGACACAAAAAAGTAACCAAACACTAGCGTCGTTTTTGGTACCAAAAATACATTCTCGCAAACAATAACACAGCCAGCGTTAGCGCATAAATAAATGGTTCTAATACATCGGCTTTAACAAGCCACCAAAAGTGAACAACCCCAGCCAGTGCACAAACATATACCAACCGATGCAGTGTTATCCACGACTTACCAAGACGACGGCGCAAGACAGATAAAGACGTAATAGCCAACGGGATTAGCAGCAAAAAGCCCACAAAACCTACCGTGATATAAGGGCGCTTAATAATATCGTCAATTATCGCCGCTATATTAAAGAAATGGTCAAAGACTAAGTAAGTTAAAAAGTGCAACAACACATAAAAAAAGCTATAAAGCCCAAGCATACGCCTAAAGCGCATCCAATAGTTCCAGCCAAACCAGCGGCGCAGCGGCGTGATTAATAAAGTGATGAGCAAAAAGCGCAAGCCCCACTCACCCGTTTGATGCGTCAATGACTCAACCGGGTTTGCCCCTAAGGTATTGTTGACAATCCCCATCGCCAAATTGATTGCAGGCAGTAAACTGACACAAAAAACAGTAACTTTGCCGACAATGCCCCTTGCAGATTTAGATAACATCATTTATTACTGCCAGCATTTAGAAATACTTTTTTAAATCCATGCCCGTATATAAGCTGGCCACATCGTCGGCATACCCATTAAACATTAGCGTATCTTGCTTAAAAAACTTCCCGATAACTCGCTCTCGATTTTGGCTCCAGCGGGGGTGGTTCACACTAGGATTCACATTAGCGTAAAAACCATACTCGCTAGGTGCGGATAAGTTCCAGCTTGTTTGGGGCTCGTTTTCCATAAAGTGTATTTTAACAATCGACTTGATACTTTTAAAACCGTATTTCCAGGGAACCATTAGGCGTAATGGCGCACCGTTTTGAGCAGGCAGCGGCTGTCCATAAAGCCCAGTCACCATAAACGCCAGTGGGTGCATTGCCTCGTCAATGCGTAGCCCCTCGCGATATGGCCATTGCAATACATTACGACGCTGCCCTGGCAGTGGCTTTTTTTCATCATACAGTGTTTCAAATGCGACATATTTTGCCTTTGAGGTAGGCTCAAACCGCTTAAGCAAGTCACCGAGTGAAAAACCAATCCATGGAACCACCATAGACCAGGCCTCAACACAGCGCAGACGATAGATACGCTCTTCAAAATCATGTGGTTTTAAAATATCTTCTAGCGTATAAGTGCCGGGTTTTGCACATTCACCGGCAATCTCTACTGACCAAGGGTCTAGCGGTAATAGGGCTGCGTTATCCAGCGGGTCAGATTTGCTATAACCCAACTCATAAAAATTGTTATACGACGTAATATCATCGTAAGAATTGGGCTCATCATCCAGTGAGTAAGTGGTTTGAGCATCGGCGTATTTATCAGCCGGTTTATCCGTCGCCGATAGTGCCAATTGCGGCAGGTAAGCGGCCATAGATAGGGCCGCGCCTGCTTTGATAAAGTGGCGCCGGCGATTAAACAGCCGCTCATCAGTAACGTCATTCTCACTTAGGCGTGCACTTGGCGATAAAAAGCGGGGTTTTTTTCGAAAACCAAAACTCATGAATATTCCTCAATAGTAGCATTTAAAGCAGTAATGACAATTAGAGAGAATCTATAGTGGTAAGTTCACCCTAAATACTATCTCTTTCGCTGTCACAGTGTTATCACAAAAAGACACTAGTCTATTAGCTATACACCAACAGCAGCATCCGACAAATAGCATAGCTCACCACCTAAAGGCTGGTAAGACCAGCGACCGCCTCCAACAACAAGCTATTACGGGTAAAATACGGGATAACCGCCAATAAAAAAAGCCGCATATAATTGTATGTTAATGCTAGCTCATTGATACAACACATTTAATCAACTCATTACTCTAAACATAACGCAGTGCAACATATTTGGCATAAGTAATTAATTGCTCATTTGGGCCATATCTCGCCAACAGCGTTTGTGTACTACTGAAAAAATAAGTGGTGGTACTACGCTAAAAAACAACAGCGGATATTCATGTTATCTGCTTTTTAGGCTAGAATGGTTTCGCTAACAGATTCTTGGCTTTATTGGTTTACTTTTCTTCGTGCAACAATCTGTTCACCCAATAATTTAACCTCACATCAAACGTAAGAACGATTAAACTATGACTACAAAACCACTTTATACCCACTATGCAGGCCCAGGCTTACTAGAAACACCTCTGCTCAATAAAGGCAGCGCATTTACGCACGAAGAACGAGAGCAATTTAATTTATCCGGGTTATTGCCGGACATTACTGAAACAATAGAAGAACAAACCGATCGTGCTTACGAACAATTATGCAGTTTTAATAGCCCTATCGAGCGACATATCTATCTGCGAAATATTCAAGACACCAACGAAACGCTATACTTCAGCTTAGTCGTTGGACATCTCGAAGAGATAATGCCGATTATCTATACGCCAACCGTTGGCGAAGCCTGCCAACAGTTTTCTCATATTTATCGCCGCCATCGCGGTTTGTTTATCAGCTATAACGACCGACACAACATTGATGATGTACTTCATAATTCGACCAAAAACAATGTCAAAGTGATTGTTGTAACCGATGGCGAACGTATTCTCGGCCTCGGCGATCAGGGTATTGGCGGCATGGGAATCCCCATAGGAAAGCTAGCACTCTACTCGGCTTGTGGTGGAATCAGCCCTGCATATACACTGCCTATCACATTAGATATCGGCTGTAATAACCCTCAGGTTGTCGAGGACCCGATGTATATGGGGTGGCGCCATCCGCGCATTACTGGCGATGAGTACGATGAGTTTGTCGATCTATTTATTCAGGCCGTTAAGCGTCGCTGGCCAAATGCACTACTACAGTTTGAAGATTTTGCACAGCAAACGGCAACGCCGCTGCTACAACGCTACCGCGATGAGTTATGTTGCTTCAATGACGATATACAAGGTACCGCGGCTGTCACTGTCGGGACATTACTCGCTGCATGTCACGCTAAAAATGAACAACTTAAAGACCAACGTATCACCTTTGTTGGGGCAGGCTCAGCAGGCTGCGGTATTGCAGAACAGGTTATTGCGCAAATGAAAGCCGAGGGTTTAAGCGATGCCGAGGCACGTTTACGTGTAACCGTACTCAATCGCTACGGCTTGATTCTCGATACAATGACAACACTTTTAGACTTCCAGAAAACGCTCTGCCAATCACCCAGCTTTATGGACGGCTGGAATATCGAAAGTGACACCGCAAGCTTACTAGAGGTGACCGAACACTTTAAACCGACTGTACTCGTCGGTGTATCGGGCCAACCGGGTCTATTTAATGAAAGCGTTGTTAAAACGATGCATAAACACTGCAAAAAGCCAATCGTTATGCCGTTATCGAACCCAACCTCACGGGTTGAGGGCCTACCACAGGATATACTAAACTGGACCGATGGTGATGCCATTGTATCAACAGGAAGCCCGTTCACACCTGTTCACCTGAACGGCCAGAACTACCCTATTGCACAATGTAATAATAGTTATATCTTCCCGGGTGTTGGGCTTGGTGTTATTGCCAGTAAAGCAACGCGTGTGACTGAAAATATGCTCATGGCCTCAAGCCATGCACTAGCAGAAAGTTCTCCGCTGGTAAAAAATGGTGAAGGTGAATTATTGCCCGCATTAAATGACATTCGCGATGTCAGTCTATCGATTGCCAAGGCCGTTTTTAAGCAAGCGATTGAAGATGGCGTGGCATTATCAGTGCCCGAGGAAATGATCGACGAAAGAATAAATGCTAATTTTTGGGAACCTAAATACCGCAATTACAAACGTGTTTGTTAACCTGTACAGGGTAACTAAATAAGCCTAAATAAATGTTCAATGATAAAAATTTATTTATGGCTTATTTAAAGACCTCAGATGTATGTTATCTCGCTAAAGTTAAGCGAGATAACATACACTAGCCATTAGTGAGATTTCATTTCACCATGACGGTGGCGCTTTCCCATCGCAAAACGATGTTCAGCGAGACGTTCATTTAATTGCTGCTGCTGTTGCGGTGTTAGCAGTGCTTTAATAGAAAACAGTGTTCGTGCGCGTTGCAAGTGATGCTCGATTTTAAATGAAACCTGAGTATTGATCAGCTCGCTCAGTGCTGATTCATCTAGCTCATCGGCACTTAATAGCGCTTGCAATTGTTGTTGAAATGCTTCCCTATGTTGCTTGTGGTCACTGGCATTATCTTTTCTCGCTTGTTTTCTCTCTGTTATGATTTCATCTATCTGCACTTGCTGCTGCTCGCTTAAATCAAGATCGCGCAACATTTTTTTCAGTGGAAAATGCCCATTTGCCGCTATAGCAACTACAGCACCCCCAAACCCTAACACCATGACAAATACCATTAATACTGATTTCATTGTGTAGCTCCTCTAATAAATTAATATGTCATGGGTAGTCTACGGATTAGCATGCAAGCATTCTGTCTGGACAACGTAAAGGTTGTGTAAATATACTGACAATAGCGGTGATACATTAGACAATAGAAGGCAATTATCAGGTAAGCAACTATGGCCAACATACTATTAATTGACGATGACATTGCACTGTGCCAGCTATTAACAGACTATTTGTCCGGTGAGGGCTATACCCTATCGACAAGTCATGATGGCAACAGTGCATTGGCTTTATGTCGTGAGCATCGCTACGATCTATTATTGCTGGATGTTATGATGCCTGGCATGAATGGTCTGACATTTTTACAACAATTTCGCCAGCATTACACAACACCCGTATTGATGCTAACGGCAAAGGGTGACGAATTAGACCGCGTTATTGGCCTTGAAATGGGCGCGGATGATTATCTTGCAAAGCCCTATAGCCCGCGCGAATTAATCGCACGCATTCGCGCACTTTTACGCAGAGTTGAGTTTGATAAAAAAGCAGCTAACAATGCTGAACCACAGCAATTTGGTGACATTAGCATTAACCCTCAGCATCATATTATTCTCGCCAACACACAAAGCCTTAATGTCACAACAACGGAGTTTAGAATCCTGCAAACACTGATTACATCTGCCAATCAGGTAATCACAAAAAATGATTTACACCAACGTGTACTGGAAAGGCCTATGGCTCTTTATGATCGAAGTTTAGACATGCATATCAGTAATTTACGTAAAAAACTTTCCCTAGCCAACAGCAATGTCACTATTAAAACCATTCGCGGCATTGGCTATATACTAGAGACAACATCATCATGAATCTATCGCGGCTAAACCCTTTGCATTCTTTTTTTGGAAAAATATTTCTTTGGTTTTGGCTGACATTAAGCGTGATTATAATTATTACCGTCATCTTTGTTACTCGCTGGAAAGAGCCCTACCAGCTACTCACACCAACCCCTGTACAATTACAACAATTTAATGCTATCGCTCACCAGTTAGCTAATATAAAAAAGCCATCGGAACATTTACAGATACCACACGATCAGCCACACACTAAGCTACCCCCCAGATTACGCCAACAATTAAAGCGAAAGCTACATGCGCTACGAAAAGAATACGGTGCTGATATTTTTCTGTTCGATCACGAGTTTAAACTCTTGGGGAAACGACGCTTTCCTCCCATTATTTTCCCCATGCTAAGTGCTATGCACAGCAATGGAAAGGCCACATTAGGAAAGTGGCATCATGAACAGTGGGTGGGATCAAAAAATATTGTGATTTTTGATCACTCTTTTAGTATGTTTATACGCACAGAAAAACGCCATAGAGGGTCACCGTTTCAACGATTGATTAAAAACCCCTTAATGCAGTTACTCTTTTCACTACCCTTGACATTGCTTTTAAGTTATTGGCTCGCGTGGTCGCTGTCAAAACCATTAAAACGGCTCGGGCATGCTGCACAAAAAATTGGTGAAGGCCAGTTAACAACGCAATTGACTGAAAAAGACTGTGCCCGCCAAGATGAAATCGGTAACTTAGCCCGCCAATTTAATACTATGTCTAGCCAGCTAGCATCAATGATGGATACACAAAAACGCCTGCTGGGTAATATTAGCCACGAGTTGCGCTCACCACTAACCCGTTTGCAAGTAGCTTTAGCCATTGCCGAGAAAAATGCATCACAAGATATACAACCCATGCTCGAACGCATAGGGTTAGAAGGCGACAGATTAGAGCAAATGATTCAACAGGTATTATTACTCGCAAAGCTTGAGTCGGTTTCAGCGCAATGGCCAATGGAGGCCGTTGACCTCTTTCATATATTGCGCACTACCATCGCAGATGGCCAATTTGAAGCAGAGAGCCTCAATAAAGAAGTTGTCTTTAGCAATACCAGCAATGATAACAACCATACCGTAGTACTTCATGGCAATGAGCCACTACTGCATAGTGCTATCGAGAATATTATTCGCAATGCTATCCATCATACACCTGTAGCTACAACGGTTACAGTGAATGTCACCGCAGTCTCAAACCGTTGGGTTATTACGATTTGTGATCAAGGAAAGGGGGTGCCTGAGGATAAGATTCGCCATATGTTCGACCCTTTCTTTCGCATTGATCAAACAGATACTAAAACAGGAATGGGGTTAGGGCTTAGTATTGCCGAGCACGCTATTGCTAAACACGGTGGCAACATTAGCGCATACAATGCACCACAAGGTGGGCTATGTGTTCGTATTGATCTACCGGGACTAGACCCAACCCCTATCCTTGATTAAACTACGCGCTTATTTAGCGCTATATCAAGCTATGCCTTAATAGCAAACAATATCACCTATATTTCACTGTAATTCTCACTATGACTGAACCGATAAACGAGCGTTATCAGCAACGCTTTAGCGGCGTAGCCCGATTGTATGGCAACGCAGCATTAACTCGTCTACAACAAGCACACGTACTTATTATTGGCGTTGGTGGTGTAGGCACATGGGTCGCGGAGGCACTCGCTAGAACAGGGGTAGGCACTCTCACCCTGATGGATCTGGACGACATCTGTATCACCAACACCAATCGTCAGGTGCACGCACTGCAATCGTCAATTGGTCAGCCAAAAACCCACGCCATGACCGCGCGGCTCACTGATATTAACCCCGATATCGTTATTCATCAAATTGAAGACTTCCTCGACAAAGAAAATCTAAGCCGCTACATCACCTCACAATATACCATTGTGGTTGATGCTATTGATATGGTGCTGACCAAAACAGCACTCATTAACCACTGTAAGCGCCAGAAAATAGCATTGATCACTGTAGGTTCTGCTGGGGGCAAACGCGACCCTCAAAAAATTACCTATGGCGACCTCAGCAAAACTACCAATGACCCACTACTGTCGAAAGTACGCAATAATTTACGTAGACTCTACCAATTCAGTCGCAACCCTAAGCGTGTTTTTTCGATCGAAGCGATTTATTCGACAGAGCAGATGACATATCCCGATAACCAAGGTGGCACCTGCCAGACAAAACGCTTCTTAGAAGGCGATACCAAGCTTGACTGCAGTGGTGGTTTTGGCGCTGTTACTATGGTGAGTGCAAGCATGGGTTTACTCGTTGCGACACGAGTCGTTGACAGGTTACTCAAAAAGACCGATAAGACTATCCACAACGAATAGAGTTGTTATCTTTTACCAACTCATCTAGGCTCTCTATCCTATACTGATTACTTACCCGTATCGTGAGGAACCTCTGATGAGCACCCATTTTTCACCACTGATTGCATCTGTCGACAGCACTCACATCGACCAGCCTATTACCGTTCATGCACCTTTTGACCACTCAATAATTGCCACCGTTGATACTGTCAATCAACAAGGGGTTGATCATGCGCTAACAACTGCGCATGCTATTTTTAACGACCGAAAACAATGGCTCTCTGTTGCAACGCGTATCAGTATTCTCGAAAAGGCCGCTGAGATTATGCAGTCGCGTTTTGCCGAACTGGCCTTAGAAGCCGCCCGAGAAGGCGGCAAACCGCTGGGTGACTCTGAAGTGGAAGTCGCTCGCGCTATTGATGGTGTTAAAAACTGTATCGAATGCATTCGTACTGATGTCGGTAGAGAAATTCCCATGGGGCTTAATGCGGCCTCAACGGGTCGTCTGGCGTTCACACACAAAGAACCTATTGGTGTCGTTGTAGCAGTTAGTGCGTTTAATCACCCACTGAATTTAATTGTTCATCAAGTTGCTCCAGCGCTTGCTGCGGGCTGCCCCTTTATTGTTAAGCCCGCCGGTGATACGCCGCTATCGTGCTTTCGCTTTATTGAAATTCTACACGCTGCCGGACTACCCATCGAGTATGGACAGGCGCTACTGACTAATACAACCTCCACGACACAAACACTCGTCACCGACCCACGACTAGGCTTCTTTTCATTTATTGGTAGCGCTAATGTCGGCTGGATGTTACGCGCCAAGCTAGCCCCTGGTGTACGTTGTGCGTTAGAACACGGTGGCGTTGCACCTGTTATCGTAGCCGCTGATGCCGATCTCGATGATGCAGCACCATTACTGGCTAAAGGTGGGTTCTATCATGCAGGCCAAGTCTGTGTATCGGTACAACGTATATTCGCCGATAGCACTATCGCTGAGACATTAGCGCACCGTCTGGCCACAACAGGCAGTGCTATGAAAATCGGTGACCCAACCCATACCGACACTGAAATCGGCCCACTGATTCGCAAGGCTGAAATTGATCGTATTGACCAGTGGGTACAAGAGGCCATCAGTGCTGGAGCGACACTGCTGTGTGGTGGCAACCGCGTAGGCGATAGTGGCTATGCTGCAACCGTATTGCTTAACCCCCCGATGGATACAACTATTAGTCAAGCAGAAGTATTTGGCCCTGTTATTTGTGTGTATAGTTTTACCGATATTGATGATGCCATCAAGCAAGCTAATAGCCTGCCATTTGCCTTTCAAGCAGCCGTATTTACTCAAAACCTAGATCGGGCGTTGCATTGCTATCGTCAACTCGATGCCTCAGCGGTGATGGTGAATGACCACACAGCCTTCAGAGTGGACTGGATGCCATTTGCCGGCCTCAAGCATTCAGGGTACGGTGTTGGAGGGATTTCTTACACCATCGAAGAGATGCAAATTGAGAAGATGGCCGTCATTCGCTCTAAGTCACTGCTCTGATTAATTGCCACTTACGCTATAGCTAGTAGTTAATCACTACGCTGTAAGTCACTGCGGTAACAAGGGTTACCGCAGAAAGAATCTCTGACAGGCCATATATTCTATTTTACTGATAGAAAACCCCAGCCTGATCTATCAAAGACACCTTACATACATGATAGGCAACCCAGGCAAACACATGGGCAATAACGCTACACCTTAAATTGATTAATCAGCGCATTAAGGTCTTTCGCCTGATTAGAGAGCGCTGCTGCATTGTCTAGGCTTGCAGTGGTTGCCTCAGAGGTCGTTTTAGATTCAGATAAAATTTTGCCTATATTATCATTTATATTTTCGCTGACCTGGCTCTGCTCTTTTGCCGAATCTGCAATTTGTGCATTCATGCCATTAATAATCCCTACGGCGGTAATAATTTCATCAAGGCAATTACCCGCACTCGATGAGTGCTCAACGGTATCCTCGCCTACTGATTTACTCGACAACATAACACTGACAGCCTCGTCAGAGCCCTGCTGTAAGCGCTCAATCATACTTTGAATTTCCTGGGTGCTGTCTTGGGTTCGGCTAGCAAGTGTTCTAACCTCATCAGCAACGACGGCAAACCCTCGGCCTTGCTCACCCGCACGGGCAGCCTCAATAGCGGCATTTAGTGCCAACAGATTAGTTTGTTCTGCAATACCGCGAATCACATCTAAAACCGATACAATTTCACCGACATTGCCTTTAAGATCATTAATAACATTGGAGGCCCGCTCAATTTCATTCACCAATGATTGCACAGAACCCACACCTTTGGTGACCACACTCTTAGCGCTAGAACAACTTAAATCGGCCTCTTTTGCGGCATCAGATGCACTGGCAGCATTTTCCGACACACCCTTTTCAGCCGCCGACATATCTTGCATAGCACTAGCGACTTTATCAGTGCTCTGGCGTTGATTTTTCACAGAAGCGGCAATGACAGATGATAACTGATGGCTCTTCTCGGCTGATTTATTCACCAGCTCTGTCGTATCAGCTGTCTTTTTAACCAGCACATGCACCTTATCAACAAAGCGATCAAATGCTTTAGCCAGGGCGCCCAATTCATCATTAGACGTAATATCCAAGCGCTGTGTCAGATCGCCCCCATTACTGGCGATATCATCCAGGCGCAATGTGACATTACGCAACGGCCGTACAATGGTATTCGTTAAGGCGAGACTCAAGCCGATTAAAACAATAGCAATCACGGCCGATAGCAATAATGTCGATGAAATAATTGAGGTGATCTTTTCATCGTGTGCACTTTTCAGGCTGCCGATTGTTGCATCAATATCATCGATATAAAAGCCTGTACCAAACATCCATTTGGTCTCAGGTAGCCACCCGGCATAGCTGAGCTTTTGAAAACTGCCCTCGACATTGGGCTTACTCCAATCATACTCTAGATAACCACCGCCTTTTTTCGCCGCAGCAACTAGCTCACGAATAACATAAACCCCCTTTTTCGTTTTCAAATCCCACAGATTTTTACCCAGAGAGCCAGGCTTTGTATAAGCCATCATCGTGCCATCTTCGGTATAGGCAAAAATATAGCCGTTATCACCAAATCGCAGAGCACTTAAGCGTTTGGAAATCTGTTGTTGCACTTCAGGGTCGTCGGCTCTTGGCAGTAAATCAGCCAGTGATGAGCGAGCAAGCTCCACATACTGTTTTAATTCTGCCTGCTTAGACTCCATCAAACGCTCGCGGGTATTAGCAACATCTTGTTCAGCTAACTCGTTGATTCTCATTACATTAACCGCTGTCAGCACAACCGCGCTAACCAGTACAGTAATGATGGATAATGCTAAGATTTTTATCTTGATTGTCATACAAATAGGCTCACCACAAAATAGAGTATGGTATGAGTGTAGTACAAAAAATCAGCCGTATGCAGTATAAGGTGAAATACGTGCTCCCTAAGACACCTTGTCAATCATATGCTGTAACCGCGCTGTTGCAGCAGCATAATCATCAGCTTTAGTAATCGCGCTCACGACGGCAATCGAACCAACCCCTGATGCCAAGACACTGTTAATATTATTCAGTGTAATGCCGCCTATCGCGACTAATGGGTAATGGGGTTTTAAAATACTGGCCCAGCGATGTAAATTACCCAACCCAATCTCGACCACCTCTTTAGTGTCCGTCGGGAAAATAGCCCCTATTGCCAGATAGCTTGGTTTAAAAGTCGCCGCATAGCACCACTCATACTCACTGTGAGTACTAACACCCAAGCGCAAACCGGCGTCTCTAATTTGTTCAATATTGGCACACACCATATCCTCTTGACCAAGATGCACACCATAAGCGTTATGCTTAATTGCCAGCGCCCAGTAATCATTGATAAATAACCGCGCATTATAGTGGCGCCCAAGTGCGGCAGCCTGGCTAATCAATGCATCCAGTTCTGGCTCGGGAATATCTTTAACTCGCAGCTGTATTGTATTGACGCCAAGGTAGAGCAGCCGCTCTAACCATTCAAGTGAATCAACAACAGGATACAGCCCTAACGACAAGGAATCACAACGGGCGAAAGAAGGCTGGTCAATAGCTTGGGCACTCAAGCTTACCTGAGGAAAATGTGCGATATCACCCGGCCAGCCAGATTGCACAACACACCCAGAGCGCCCCTCTCCTAGTGTAGTAGCACAACGAATACCTTGATGCACATAGGCATGCCCAAGCACTACTGCATCGTGCAAGGCTTTACCTTGAGCGACAAAAGCAGCAATCGCACTCGACAACATACAGCCAGTGCCATGGGTATGTTCAGTACTGACTCTACGGCTACTCAACCAAAAAGAGCGCTCACTATTGGTAAAATAATCCTGGCAAAGATTGCTATCGCCAGATACCCCATCGTCGGGGTTGAGCATATGCCCACCTTTAATCAATACCGCTTGTGCACCTTTAAGCAATAGCGCATCCGCAGCGGCAACTTGCTCTTCACGGGTACGAATAGTTAACCCCGTCAACTGTTCAGCTTCTGGAATATTAGGCGTCAGCAGATCGATTAAAGGAAACAATGCCGCCAATGCTCCCTGACTGTTGCCCGTTTCAGGGTTTGCTAAAAACACACTGCCGGTGGTCGCACTCAGTACAGGGTCATAGATAACATGTGCATCAATATCCTGTAAACACTCTATGACTATGCGAATACTCTGCGCACAAGGCAATACACCTATTTTGATTGCACAAGGCGGTAAATCCTCAGCAAGTGCAGCCAGCTGCTCCCTTAGCGAATCTTCGGGTGTAATGTGTATATGGCGAACGCCTTTAGTGTTTTGAGCGGTTAATGCGGTTATTACACTACATCCGTGAGTGTGTAAATCAAACAGCGTTTTAAGATCTGCCTGAATGCCAGCACCACCGCCAGAGTCAGAAGCCGCAATTGTCCAAACAACGGGTAGTGAAAGAGAAACATCAACCATGCTAAAGCCTAATTATCGCCACTAAAACGCGTATTATAGCGTAGCTATGCACTGTACAATAGCCTGTTGCGCATGCCGCCCCTGATACTGCCAACTACGAACGGCTTTATTCGTGTGAATAAAGTACACCCACATAAGCACCACTGGCCACACCATAAAAATGATTACCCCCCCTTCACTCATAACCTACGTTATAGCGATTGAAGTGACAAATTAAATGTTACAAAAATCATTGCACAAAATTCAAAAAAAATGATTTTTTTGCTTTTTTATTTTATGAAAAGGTCTACAATCGAAATCAGCCAATGCAATATAAAATGGCTAATAATAATAATGAAACAAATAACCATTGACGCGCTAGCGTCAACATCTCCCACCCCAGTAAAAATTGCAAAACTGCAAAAAAGAGGCATTAATGATCACTACCACACCTGCGAGATCAAAGGTGAAAATCGACGATATTACAGCACGTGTTAAGCAACGCATTCCCGCCAGCGACACCAAGAATTTTTCTACACTGATCGCTAGCTTTTTTAAACACATTAGTCCCGAAGACATCATCAATTATAAAACCGATGATATTGGCGGACTAATGACGACATTGTATCGAGAGATGCAGTCCCCTCCGACGAGTAAAGCAGCCATCTTTAATCCCAACATTGAAGAGCATGGCTGGCAAAGCCCACACACCATCATTTTGATTCACCATAGCGATGTTCGCTACATTATTGACTCTGTTACCAATACATTAAACGCCCACGATATTAAGATACACAATATCTTCCACACCTATCTTGCGGTAGAACGCGATAGCAATGTCGCCATTAAAGCGGTTAACGAAAACCCCACAGGCACTAGAGAGCTATTGCTCTACATTGAAATAGATCACCATTCACAAACCAATGGTCTTAAAGAGCTCAACAAAACAATCAACCAAATTATCAGCGACGTAGAGTGTGTAGCTACAGACTACAAAACCATGGCTAAAAACGTCGATGATATTATTGATGCATTAAATGTTAATACACAAGATATTGACCCTTTAGCAATAGAGGAAGGTAAGACTTTTCTTCAATGGCTAAAAGAGGATCACTTTACCTTTTTAGCCTATGATGAATATACGATAGATAAAGAGGGCATCAAACCAACGAGCAATACCGGCTTAGGTCTATTTCGCCACTACGATCAACCAAAAGCCCAGCTCTTTGAACAAATGTCGCGCGCCCAACTAGAGTATGCCGGCGCGAATATACCTATTATTTTTGCTAAATCGGGGCATTTATCCTCCGTACACAGAGCTGCTTATTCAGATTATGTCGTGATCAAGCGCTTTAATGACAAGGGCGATATTATCGGCGGTTACCGATTCATGGGGCTATATAAGCACAATGTCTATATTAATAGTGCTACCGACATTCCGATTATCCGTAAAAAAATTCAGACTATTCTTGATAATTCCGGCATTACCCCAGGCACCTATAACTATGCCGAACTATCGCATATATTAGGCACCTTCCCTCGGGATGAACTATTCCAAGCAAGCTCTGAGCAATTGCTCGATATAGTACTTAGCGTACTTTATATAAGAGAACGCCGTAAGGTAAAACTGTTTCTGCGAGAAGATATCGACAATAAATTTGTCAGTGCTATATTCTATGCCCCACGAGATCAGCTCAATTCTCAACTGCAAGAACAAGTCTATGCGTTATTGTCGCGCTATATGGATATCGAAAGCTCTACTACTAGTACCTGGTTCAGCGAATCGTCACTGGCTCGATGCCGCTTTGTATTCAAACTAAAAACGCCGCTGGAAGCTTCATTGAACCAAACTCAACTGGAAGAGAAGATTGTCGTACTCGCACGCGACTGGAATGAAGATTTAGAAGCAGCACTCAACGATGCCTTTGGTGAAGAGCGCAGCATTGCTTTTTACCGAAAATATGCCCACGCCTTTCCCGCCAGTTATATTGACGAAAACAGCCCGAGGGTGGCAGTAGCTGATATTGAACGCATGGAGGCCCTGTGCACAGGAAGTGATAATAACCTAGCCTTTAGCTTTTATCGCAGTATGAGCGCTGATGATAGTGAATTAAAAATCAAGGTATTCCATAAGGGCACTCAGCTTTCACTATCTGACATGATCCCTGTACTGGAAAACTTTGGCCTTAAAGTCATTGAAGAGCTACCTTATGATATTGAACATCAAGAGGGCATGTTCTGGATTTACAACTTTACGGTGGATTTCCCTTCCAATCCCGACATAGATCCCAACGATTATCGGCAAATGCTCTCAGATGCTTTTATCGCCGTATGGCTGCAACAAGCAGATAACGACAATTTCAATCAACTGATACTAGAAGCTGGACTTAGTTGGCGACAGGTCGCAACACTGCGGGCATATGCACGCTATATGAAACAGATCAGTATTGGCTTCAGCCAAAAGTACATTGCATCATCGCTGATCAATCACACTGAGATTGCAAAAAAACTGATTGTATTCTTTGATTGCCGCTTTAACCCTGAGAAGAAGCGTTCGGAAAAAACGGCAAAGCGTATCTCTGAGCAGTTAGAAAACCTCTTTGAAAATGTCGCCAGCCTCAGTGAAGACCGTATTTTGCGCTACTATTTCACGTTGGTACAGGCCACGCTACGCACTAACTTTTACCAACAGGGCCTCAATGGGCTACCACATAAGGAATATTTAAGCTTAAAGCTCGACCCCCATCAAATTAATGATATTCCTCTACCTCGCCCACGCTATGAAATCTTTGTGTATTCACCGAAAGTAGAGGGCGTACACCTTCGCGGCGGTAAAGTTGCTAGAGGTGGGCTGCGCTGGTCAGACCGTACAGAAGATTTTCGCACAGAGATTCTTGGGTTAGTCAAAGCACAACAAGTTAAAAATGCCGTGATTGTACCCGTTGGTGCAAAGGGAGGGTTTATCGCTAAAAAATTACCTCCTGCGAGTGATCGCGACGGGTTTTGGCAAGAGGGGATCACCTGCTACAAACTATTTATTCGCGGCCTGTTAGATCTTACCGATAACAATAAAGACGGAAAAGTTATCCCCCCTGCAAATGTCGTTCGCTACGATGATGACGATACTTACCTCGTAGTCGCCGCCGATAAAGGGACCGCTACGTTTTCTGATATAGCCAACGACATTTCAAACGAGTACGGCCACTGGCTTGGCGATGCTTTTGCCTCTGGCGGCAGCAATGGCTACGACCATAAAAAAATGGGCATTACCGCACGTGGTGCTTGGGTCAGTGTACAGCGTCACTTTCGTGAAATGGGCATTAACATACAAGAGCAAGATTTTAGCGTTGTCGGTATTGGCGATATGTCTGGTGATGTATTTGGCAACGGTATGTTATTGTCACAGCATATTAAACTCGTCGGGGCGTTTAACCACCTACACATTATGATTGACCCCAACCCCAACCCCGCAACCAGCTTTGCCGAACGCCAGCGCTTATTTACACTGCCACGTTCATCCTGGCAGGATTACGACAAGTCTCTATTATCAAAAGGCGGCGGTATCTTTGAACGCAGTGCGAAATCCATTACTTTGAGTCCAGAAATACAAACCTTGTTAAACACCAAGCGCAAACAAGTACCTCCATCAGAGTTAATGTCACTGTTATTAAAAGCACATGTCGATATGTTGTGGAATGGCGGCATAGGCACCTATGTTAAGGCCAGCCATGAGCAGCACAGTGATGCAGGTGATAAAGCCAACGACGGCTTGCGAGTCGATGCTTGTGACCTACAATGCAAAGTCGTTGGCGAAGGTGGTAATCTGGGTTTAACACAACAAGCACGTATTGAATACGGTCTTATGGGTGGCTCCATTTTTACTGACTTTATTGATAATGCCGCCGGCGTTGACTGCTCTGACCACGAGGTCAATATTAAAATCCTACTCGATCGACAGGTTATCGATGGCGAACTCACCGCGAAGCAGCGCAATCGCCACTTGGAAACCATGACTGAAAGTGTTGCAGGGCTAGTATTAAAGAACAACTATCGTCAAACCCAGGCTATTGCACTATCGTATATAGAAACCAGCCGTCGCACAGAGGAATACCGCCGTGTTATTCACTATTTAGAGTCCACAGGCAAGCTCAATCGACGATTAGAGTTTCTACCTGAGGACGACGTGCTATCTGAACGTAAAAATCAGCACCAAGGTTTAACGCAAGCTGAGCTAAGTATTTTAATCTCTTATGTTAAGGCTGACATGAAAGAAGCACTAATGCATACCGATCTCGGAGAGGACCCGCACTTAACAACGCCTATAGAATCTGCATTTCCGCAGGCATTAGTTGAGCATTTCGGTGATGCGGTAAACAACCATCCACTCAAACAAGAAATTATCGCCACGCAAATTGCCAACGATATTTTCAACCATATGAGTATCTCTTATGTAGATCGCATGCAACAATCCACAGGGGCTAGCCATGGTGATATTGCCACCGCTTATGTTGCGGCTAAAGCTATCTTTTCGCTGGATAATATTTGGCAAGCGGTTGAATCGCTCGACTATAATGTCGCAAGTGATACTCAGTACCATATGATGCTAAGGGCATCGCGTTTAGTACGTAGAGCCAGCCGCTGGTTGATTAAAAATCACCGTACCCAATTGCAAGCTTCAACATTAATTGAGCTATATGCCAAGCCTATTCAAAGTCTAGGGGAAAAACTACCCACGTTATTACCCGATCCTCTACGCGAACAATGGCAAAGTGCTAAAGATGAACTTGTCGATATGGGTGCGCCTGAGAGTCTCGCCAGTACACTGGCCTCATGCGAATACTTATATGACTTTCTGGGTATTATCGCTGCAAGCCACTCGCTGGATAAGGATATAACGATTGTTGCCAGCGGCTTTTTTGCACTGGCTGAGCGTTTGGATCTCGATGATTTTTCTGAGCACTTGGAAGCGAATATGCCAACAGCAACACTTTGGCAGGCAATGGCCAGAGAGTCACTACGTGATGATTTAGAGTGGCAACAGCGTCAACTGACACAAAATATGTTGAAGGCTAAGAGCTGTAGTGAAGAAACCATGCAAACAGCGGTAGAAGAATGGCTCTCAGAGCAAGAAGTGCTGGCTGCACGCTGGAAGCATATGATTACAGAACTTAATAATCAAAACGACGGTGATATCTCAATGCTCAGTATTGCGATTCGGGAGTTGTCAGACTTAAGTCAGGCTACAAGCGCTGTGTAATCCGTATTAAAAGGCAGGCTATACCGCTGCCTTTACTTATACTTATAGCTGCAACCTGTACACCAGATTTTACTCACACAAGGTCTGGTGTACGTCTAACTTACCATTCAATGTCAGACATTTGCTGAACATTTCAATACAGGCTTACCTCACCCACTGATCAGAGTGAATATTAAGCAGGGCAAGGCAAAAGTAATATTTAACACCCGACACTTTCGCTGTCAGTCATTCCCCATAACCGGACTATAATCGTACAAAATATAATCTGCGACTACCAAGCCGAGCGTTTGATCAAATGTGCTGGAATTTGATCTTTAATGCGCTCGTGTAACTCAGGTAAGGCCGACCAATGCACACCTTGTTTATAGTGATGTGCCGTATGGTAGCCGAGGTTACCCGTCGTGATATTGTAGAAACGGTTCAAATTATTGCGTGAGGCTTCAAATTTATTGTCTGTATCTAAATCAGTATGATGCTCATAAGTTGCCCAAGAAGTGAGCAATAACCCACAGAGCATGGGCAGTATAAATAAAAATAACGCAGCGACAGGCTTATACCACACTAATAAAGCAATGATAGAAAAGGTCACAATGCTGTAGAAAATGAACTTCTGCTGCTGTTTGGGGTAGCGCTGCCCCACTTTAAAACCACGGTAGTAAGCCGTAGCAGCAACATTGAGCGTATATTCGACTTCACCCATTGTCTCACCGGTATTACGCTTCCACCGGCTTTCGTCTTTGCTTTGATCCATGTAATTTTGATGATGCCCCAACACATGATGCAGTAACCATAAGTTTGTGGTTATACCCGTATGTAATGCATAAAAAAACTCTAAAACCCGATTGAGCCCTTTTTGTTTAAACGTAGGGGTATGTTGATGATGATGATTCCAAGCACAAATCTTACCTTTAGGGATAATCATCACCAACCAGAATAGAGCCAGGACCCATGTTGTCTCAACCATAAAATATAAACCGAAATCAATGCAGCTTAGCGCCAGAATAATAGCTACAGGAAGTCGGTCAGCGGGGTATTTGAACACAGGGTCGATCCTTATCTTTATTAGAGCGACGATGATAACGAAATCTGACAAGAATGAAAGCGCCAATTCCATTAACTCGACAATCAGTAGACCTTCTTAGTATCAACGCACACTCTTAACATCAGGTTAGCGGCACTCACACACAGATAGTGATGTCCACACAGAGCAAGCCAATGGAGTGACCATTACTTAATCACCCATTGATTCACAACATCACTGAATCTACAGCAGATTGATATTTACGGCTTATCGAACACCTACTTTAGCGTTTGAACCACAACCAACACAGCACTGTAATGCTCAGGTGAATTACGTGTTTCAGTATAGTTCACGATAGGCGAACAGGAGGGATTCTTTAGTCTCACAAGAGTAAAAGAATATTACGATGACAATATAACGCAAAACGCTATAGTATTACCGCGTGCATCACCGAGATCAACGTCGCTCACGACTGATGCCAAAAAGGTGTACCCAGTGTTGGGGTACTCGGCGATGCTGTTTGCCGAGACTCAATCAACCCGGCTTTATAAGCATACCGGCCTGCACGAATACCATCGGCAAAAGCGGTTGCCATCATAACAGGGTCGGGGGACTTAGCCACCGCTGTATTGAGCAAAACAGCATCAAACCCCATCTCCATCGCCTCAGCGGCCTGCGAAGGCGCACCTAAACCTGCATCAACAATCAAAGGAATATTAGGCAAACGTTCACGCAGCATGTTTAAGTTATACCTGTTCAATAGCCCAAGGCCCGTACCAATAGGAGCCCCCCATGGCATAATAACCTCACAGCCTACATCGTGCAGCCGCTGACAAACCATCAAGTCATCTGTGGTATAAGGCAGTACTTTAAAGCCTCGTTTAATAAGATCCTCAGCCGCATTGACTAGCCCAAAAGGGTCTGGCTGCAAGTTATAATCATCACCGATAACTTCCAGTTTAAGCCAGTCTGTTTCAAATAACTCACGGGACATTTCTGCTGTGGCAATGGCTTCTTTCGGCGTTTTACACCCGGCGGTATTGGGTAACAACCGGCAGCCCGTTTCACGAATCAGCTGCCAGAAATGATCCCCGGCATTATCAGCCGGTGATTGGCGGCGTAACCCCAGTGTAATAATCTGTGCACCTGAGGCCACAATAGCCTCAGACATTGCTTGAGGCGAGTGGTATAAAGCCGTTCCCAACAAAAAACGGCTATCAAAATGTTCCCCATAGAGGGTCAGTGGATCGCTCTTAATTGTAGTCACGTTATATCCTCGCCATCAGATAAATAGTCATCGTGTCGGCTAGCCTCTCAGCCGCCGCCGACAGCACGCACAATATCAATATTATCGCTATCGTCAATCACCGTCTCACCATAACAAGAGCGCGGCACAAACTCACCGTTGATCGCAACCGCAACTTTCTGGCGAGCATAACCTTTGTACTCCAGCAATTCTGCCAGTGTTAATGGGCTCTCAATATCAGTAAGCTCACCGTTAATTGATAAATTAAGCACTGAGAGACTCCTTTGCCGTAGTATATAATACAGAGGCGAACGGCTCGTCGATGTACCGCCCCCCCAACAAACGAGCCAGCACATGCTGCACCACAACCGGGGCAATGAGATAACCGTGCCGATATAAACCGTTCATTTTCATTACTCCCTTGGCGAGTATAATTTGAGGGCGATTATCCCGCAGGGCCGGGCGTAAATTAACCGCTAACTCCAGAATTCTTGCCTCGGCAAAAGCGGGGCTGATCGTGTAAAGCGCGCTACTTAACTCCAGTGATGACTGCACACTCACCGGAGATAAGTCTTCGCTTTCAATTTGTGTCGCACCAATCACAAAGTGGCCGCCAGGTTTAGGCACCACATATAGTTGATAGCGCGGATGCAACAAACGCACGGGCCGAGAGAGACTGACATCGCGACTGTGTACGCGCAGCACTTCACCGCGTACACCACGCACCTCAGACCATTGCGGTTTAGCACCAACACCACGGCAGTCGAGCACACAATCAAAACGGTGCACATCACTATTGGTACTCAACTGATAAGCAGACACCTCGACAGGTGTATGTTCGATACACGTGCCTCCAAGCTCGACGATACGCTCCAGTAACACCGCCAAGAGTGCACGATTATCAATATGCGCCTCAGCATCCAGTAACAAGCCTTGTTGAAATGCCTCATTCAAGTCAGGCTCAACACCTATAAGCTCGGTACGCGTCAATAGTGGCGAGGCAATATCGGGAAGCATCTGGTGCATATCGCGTTGATATTGCTGAAGCAATGAAGCATCAGCGCGATGTGCCACAATAAGACTACCTGTATTGCCATAGGCAACACGTTCTTGTGCCTCAAGCTGCGATAGCCACTGCGGCCACTGGGTAAGAGCCGTACGCCCGAGCTCATACATTAAATACTCACTGTCTATCGCCTCGGATACCGGCGCTATCATTCCCGCGGCTGTGTGTGCTGCCGCGCGCGAGTCCGTTAGCGAACCCGCCTCAAACAAACTGACTCGCAACCCCGCACGCAATAACTGCCACGCCAATAACCGCCCCAGCAATCCACCACCGGCAATACCTATATGCGCATTGTCAGGTAGGTGCATTGAAGGCCATTGAGTGAGCGAGTCGTTAGACCTCATGGTAGAGTTCGCTACCTTTTGCTTTAAATGTTTCAGCCATATCTGCCATCCCTTTTTCAGCTTCTTGTTTGGCTGCGTAGTCGCGCACTTCCTGACTAATTTTCATTGAGCAGAATTTAGGTCCACACATAGAACAAAAGTGAGCAACTTTAGCCGAATCTTTTGGTAGCGTCTCGTCGTGATACTCTCGGGCCGTGTCAGGGTCGAGGCTGAGGTTAAATTGATCGTCCCAACGAAACTCAAAACGCGCTTTTGACAGGGCATTATCACGGATTTGCGAGCCCGGATGTCCCTTGGCCAAATCAGCGGCATGGGCGGCAATTTTATAGGTAATAATGCCCTGTTTAACATCATCGCGATTAGGCAAACCTAAATGCTCTTTAGGCGTGACATAACACAACATTGCACAACCAAACCAACCAATCATTGCAGCGCCAATGCCCGATGAAAAATGATCATAGCCCGGTGAAATATCGGTAATTAATGGACCTAATGTATAAAACGGTGCTTCGCTACAGTGTTTAAGTTGCTCGTCCATATTGGCTTTAACCATATGCATTGGCACATGCCCAGGCCCTTCAATAAAGACTTGCACATCGTGTTTCCACGCAATTTTAGTCAGTTCACCCAAGGTGTGCAGCTCGGCAAATTGTGCTTCATCGTTCGCATCGGCAACCGACCCAGGTCGCAGGCCATCACCCAGAGAAAAGGTCACATCGTACGCTTTTAAGATCTCGCAAATATCTTCAAAGTGCGTATATAAAAAGTTTTCTTTATGGTGGGCTAGACACCACTTAGCCATAATAGAGCCACCACGCGAGACTATGCCCGTTACACGCTTTGCCGTCATGGGAACATAGCGCAATAAAACACCGGCATGAATCGTAAAGTAATCCACCCCCTGCTCTGCCTGCTCAATAAGCGTATCGCGAAAAATTTCCCATGTCAGATCCTCAGCAACACCACCTACTTTTTCCAGTGCCTGATAAATTGGCACAGTGCCGATAGGAACCGGTGAGTTGCGCACAATCCATTCACGGGTCTCATGAATATTATTGCCTGTTGACAGATCCATCACGGTATCGCCACCCCAACGCGTTGACCAAACCAGTTTTTCAACTTCCTCTTCAATCGACGATGTCACTGCTGAGTTGCCAATATTTGCATTAATTTTCACATGGAAGTTACGGCCAATAATCATCGGCTCTGTTTCCGGGTGATTAATATTAGCCGGAATCACCGCACGACCGGCGGCCACCTCAGAGCGTACAAACTCAGGGGTAATATACTCAGGCGTAGCAGCACCAAAACTTTCACCGGGGTGCTGGTTTTTCATGGCATCGGCCATTTGTGCTTCGCTCAAGGCTAAGTTTTCACGAATCGCTATATATTCCATTTCAGGGGTAATAATCCCCTGACGTGCGTAATGCAGCTGAGTAACATTAACACCGGCTTTCGCTTTACGAGGCTTTCGCTGAGATTCAAAACGCAGCGTTTCTAATGCTATATTACTGTCGCGCACATTTGTGTAAGACGAGGAATAACCCTCAAGGCGTTGTGTATCAGCACGTTCATCGATCCAACCATCACGCAAGGGGTTAAGTCCTGAACGAACATCGATCTCACAAGCAGGGTCAGTATAGGGGCCTGAGGTATCATAAATCCTAACAGGTGGGTTTTCTTCCTGTTCGCCATCTTGCAGCTGAGTCGGTGACAATGTCACTTCGCGCATAGCGACCTGTATGTCTTCTCGGCTCCCCTGAATGTAGATTTTTTCAGACGCGGGAAAGGGTTGCGTTGACAACTGATCGACGGCAGCGGTTTCACTGAGCTTTCGAATCGTATTTTTTGACATAGTATGTATCTCGCAAGTGACAAACGGCATTAAAGGTTTAATCAGGAGAAAGCGAGAGGCAAGGAATGCTTATCAAGGACGGGTAACATAGCCAGAACAATACCATCAAATACCAGCACAAGTACTGACACAAGCCGACAAATCAGTGCACAGAAATAGGTGCAAAAGGGTATGGGCTTGCTAATACGTACAGCAATGGTATTGTCTTATCTGTTTACTGTAGTGACTAATGTCTGTAGCAGCATTTGTAACAATGTCTGCAACAACATCTGCAACAAAGGTTGTTAGCGTTTATATGACTGCTGACTTAACGGTATAGTAACGTCTCTGATCACATAGCATCTTTCACCTATAACCAGTAAACATACCAGTAAAATCAATAGGCCTGTACAGTAGCTGCATGCCTACACTTACAGTGACCGATAGCTACGAAGTGTCTTGGCCGTATTGCTGTATAAACACTCAGCAGACCACAAACACCAGAATCAAACCAACATAAACAAACGCAACCCGTAAACAGGTTTGCTCTTTTTATCCTATTTGATAAGAACTCTTGTTCCCTACGCAGGCGTTACCCTGATCAGGTTCAACGGGATTTGGTGACCAATCTCAGCCTGACTGGATAATTCCAGACGGGCACCCCGACAAGATGCATCGATTCTAGCGCGTTAGTGTGACGCTGTCATTGTGCAACGCAGCATAACAGTGAGTACTAGTCTGAGCACTACAAATCATAGCAACTCACCAGTGCGAGTGCGCGCTCTTTCAATGCATTAAAGCCATTGACACGAGAGGGGCTCAAATGTTTTTCAAGCCCTATGTCGACAAAGGCCGCATAGAGATCCAAGGCCATAATCTCCGTTGTGGTTCTACCCTCAAGACGGCTCAATAATAGCGCAGCCAACCCTTTCACTAAACGAGAATCACTGTCCATTGCAAAAAAGTGTTTGCCGTCTAAGCAATGGTGGCTTAACCAAGCCGCCGATTCACAACCATTCACTCGGTTAGCATCCTCTCGTATGGCGTTATCAACCGGAACCTGCTCGGCAATAGTCAGCAATATTTTATAACGCTGCTGCCAGGCACGCGCAGAGAGCAACCGCTCCCATGGTAGTGAGGAAAACAACATAATCTCACGGATGTCACTCTTCGCTCTATTGGCCCCAGCGCCCAGAGGAATAGCCGCGCTCATTGATAGAAACTCTTCAATTACATTTATCGTTTTTTCAATATCAGCCTCATCATTATACGCCGCCAACGAGAAGCGCAGAGTCTTAGAAAACCCTATCTGTGTAGCCAATACTTTTGCACAATGATCGCCAACTCTTACGGCAATGTCGTGCTCATCGAGCCAATTCCCAAGAGCCATTAGATCCAAAGGTGCTCCCTCGTGCACCCCGAGCGTTGCAATCCCTACATTGTGTTTGTCATCGGTTAATAAGTGCAGTGCTCTTTGTGTTTGAACAATACTGCGTAAACGTTGGTGCAATTGCTGATTAAGTAATTGTTCATAATCTCTCATCGCAGCACGGTCTTGTACCTGCCAGAAATTCAAACAACCCTCTAGCCCAGCAATGGCTGAAAGTGACGATGTACCAGGCTCGAACCGCTCAGGACCTGAGCGAAAAACACTGTAAGAGAGCGTAACATCACTGACCATTTCGCCGCCGGTTTGCCAGGGCGGCAATGTATCCCAACACCCATCTCGACCATAAAGAAGACCAATACCTGTTGGCCCATAAAATTTATGCGCAGAACAGACCAAAAAATCACAGGGCCACGAGGCCGCCTCGATCGGTAAATGTGCCGCCCACTGGGATGCATCAAATATCACCGTCAGTGTATTCTTATGCGCATAGTCAGCCAATTGCTGTTGTAAATTGCCAATATCAACCACACTACCGAGCACATTAGACGCAATACTTAATGATAAAATACGCGTTCGCGGTGTTAAATGTTCGCTGAGACTATTAGCGGCTATACGATTATTATTACCCTCGATAAATCGTACTGAAAAACCAAAGCGCCGCGCCGCTTGCTGCCACGGAACTATATTAGCGTGATGCTCAGCATGTGAAAGCAATACCTCGTCATTAGGCTGTAGGCGCTCACCCAAAGATGAAGCCAGCAGATTAATGCCCTCTGTTGCACCGCGTGTAAAGACTATCTCACTACTGGATGCCGCCCCCAAAAAATGACTCGCCTGTTTGCGAACTCGGTCCACCATTGCAGTTGCCGCACGAGATAACCGATGGCTCGAACGCTGAGCATTACTATTGCTGTGTGTATAAAAATGTGTAATAGCCTCGATAACGGCCTGCGGTTTATGTGTAGTCGCTGCGTTATCCAAATACACCAACTGCTGATTGTCAGGTTGATTAAATAGTGGGAACTGTTGTTTAAATACCAAAGAAGAAAATGTCATAAGCGAAACAGCTGTTGTGAATTTAATGTTGTTTGTTGCGCAATAACTGCCAGTGGTTGCTCGCGCAAACTTGCCAGTGTCTGTGCCACAAGCGGTATCCTCGCAGGATCATTGCGCCGGCCTTGGTAGCCGGCTAAGGGCATATCTGGGCTATCGGTTTCCAGCACCATCGACTCCAGTGGTAACTCAGCCACCGTGTGGCGGGTTTTTACCGCACGCTCATAGGTTATACTGCCACCAATACCCAGAAAAAAACCAAGCCGCCAATAGCGCAAAGCTAAAGCTAAGCTACCTGAAAATGCATGAATCACCCCGCCCCCCTTCGGTCGATAGTGCTCCAATAATGCCAGCACCTCATTGTGAGCATGGCGCACATGAACAATCATTGGCAACGCTGTCATACAGGCCATGTTGATATGTTGTTCAAACCACATTTGCTGCAATGGCAGTGGTGTTGTTATTGATTTATCCAATCCACACTCACCAACGGCCACACAATAAGGCTCATCTAACACAGCCTCCCAACACTGTTGCTCTTGTTGATTAAAGTAGCCACAAGGAAAGTCACCCGCCCACCAAGGGTGCAGCCCCGCCGCCATAGAAATACCAGGCAAAGAGCATGCAAGCTGTTGGCATTTAGCCCAACCAACCGGGTTAACCCCCGGAATAACCAGTTGCTGCACACCATTATCACGACACCGCTGCCAGAGTTGCTCACGATCACAATCGAAAACATCGAAATCAAAGTGACAGTGGCTATCAATAAAAGACAGCATGATTAACGTCACTGGCAAATAACAAATACTCAAGACTCAACGTGGTGCTCATCTATAGCCCCCTACGGCTTCTGCACATTTTTCAATACTGGCTATACTCATTGCTATACCTTTTATATTGCACAATCAGGACACTATTATGAAACATCTACTGCCTGCACTACTACTCAGTACAGCCATAACACCGGCACTAAGCCATGCAGATATTGCACTTGGAGTACATGGTGGTACACCGGGCCTTGGGTTATCAATGACATTTGAATTATCTAAACAGTTTAATCTACGCGGTGTTATTAACCAATACGATTACAACTTTGACGATAGTGTAGATGACATTGAATACGATTTAGACTTAAAACTCTCCAGCTATGGCCTGTTACTTGACTGGTACCCCGGCTCAAGCTCTTTCCGTCTGACCATTGGCGCTATTGCCAACAATAACGAGATTGAGGGTGAGGCCAATCCCAGTAGCGGCACGGTGACCATTGGTGATCAGAGTTTTAGCAGTGCATTAGTCGGTGAGCTACAAACCGATGTCAGCTTTGATAGCTTTGCACCTTATCTTGGCATAGGCTGGGGCAACCCCGTCAAATCAGACGGTGTACACTTCACCGTTGACATCGGCGTGATGTTCCAAGGAGAAGGCGATGTTGATTTTCGTACAGTAGGTACAGATGCGTCGATACAAGCCAACGTTGATGCTGAAATAGAGCGCGAAGAGAAAGAGATTCAAGATGATCTTGATGATTATAAGCTATACCCTATCGTTGCTATCGGGCTGTCTTACCGTTTTTAAGTAAAGCCATACATAATACTGGCATTTACACACTAAAAGCATACAATAAGCACCTAGTTTAAGTATCCACTTAGACTATTATCTATACTTATTGAGGAAAGGCAATGAAAGCTATCAAAAAAACCGCCGAGTACACTGTATTTGAACGCAAAGATAAGCGTTATGCAGTGCAAAGTAATAAGCGCAAAGCAATCAATGGCGAAGAAAAGATTAATATCTTAATCGCTGAAGGCTTGCGTGAAGCACCAAAACCTAAGCCTGCTGAGCCTGAAGCCGCAGCCGAGGAAAGCACAGACGCCGCGGAGTAAGTTTACTCACGCTGTCACAACAGTAGCTCAATGATCACTTAATTGCGCTACTGTTGTCTATATTATGGCATCTATTTATATGCACGCCCGAATAGTCATAGCGTCACATCAACAACCTATACCAGCTAGCACTCTAAATCACACCTGTACCTTAGTTTAACCTCTAATTAGCACCCGATACACTGTCTGTATATTTTCACAGCCGTGACTTCAAGCGCTCTAGCGCTACCGACAAAGGCACACCCACCCACTTGTCAGCCACAGCCTCCGCAAGCCCTAATGTATTTAATTTTGTTAACGCATCGTCAATTTCAAAATCAGTACTGACACCCCAGGTTTGCTGAAGCCATGTTTCAATGTATTGGTCTAGCTCACAAGCACTCAAAGGCTCGCTCGCCTGTTGCAAGCCATAATAGGCAAGAATAACCTCTTTACATTCCGCCTCTTGTGCTTCATCGAGTATACGATAAAAAACACCTTCATCATTATCGAGATTTTTAAAGTAAAGATTTTTAGTTAAACGCTGGGCAAATTTTAATTTCTTATTTTTAAAACTACTAAACTGTTTCCACAAATAACTGCCTAGCGCTCCAACACCGGCAAAAAGTATCACCAGTGCTTTCTTATCAAGCTCAACTGGGGTTTCGCTCATGCCGAGCCAAAAACCAATAAGCGAGCCCAACAGAATCAACGTTGCCCCCAGCTTTGTTGTCAACACAATACCACCGCTAATTGCAGCCGGTATAGCAATTAACAACTTATCGATAAAGCGCATCTGAATATGCGTATTGGGAAATAACATTTCCAAATCATTTTTAGGGACATTTTTAAATAGCTTTAATAGCACGCCATTGCCATCAATATCACCTTGTGCATGCGCAAGGCTGTCTGCAACAACGCCATCTTTATAGCGAATGTAAATCATGACACGTTGATAATTGATAAACTTCACACGGCGTTTACGCAAACCAAAAAAGTCGGTTAATTCTTCATCGAGGATCTCAGCACCGCGCACATAAATCAAACAATCTTCAAACTCATCAAAATCTACTGCCAGCTTAATTTTAAATAATGCTTTTTCGCCAAACGCTTGTTGTACATCATCGGCAGTTAACTGCGTGTAGTTTGCCTGATTGAGCAATTGGTTCAGCAAAACATAAAAAGAACTCGCATCATCCTTCACACTAAAGACATTATCACTAAAAGACTGTTTCAGGTCATCCAGCTGATGGTAAGCTTGCCTATAGTAGTAGCTATTCACACACTCGATAAACTGACGAAAAGAATCACGCTCTGGCAATAAGGGAAGTGCCTGTAATAACCCTGTCACAACTTTGTGACGTGTCAATGGAATGTAGCGACTTTTATCAACATAAAGTGATGAGGATTTATCAACCATTATTTATCATTACCCACTCAAAATACACTTAACGGAATGCGCAATCATTTTACCTTCAAGATACGACAAACCTGCTTGACTTAACTATTAATATGCGCATAATCAATAGTATATTAAACAGCAACAAGGCTAGCGCCTTATTGCTGACACATACCTTTTGTCTTATTGGCAATATACCTGTGTGTGCCTATATTTTTTGCATAATTATGGCTTACCGCTATAACGACACACTATAAATACATGATAAAACACACGATAGAGCAGGCATTAAACACAGATGTTAAATACAGGCACTACGTACAGACACTAAAAACACAGTTAAAACAGACAAGAAGAATACACGCTAAAACGCTATTATCTAACGAAGCAGAAGCAAACGCAAACACTGTGATTAACCGTATACGATAAAACCAAAGAAGGTAACGCACAGTCGCTCAACAGTAGCCAAAAATCATTATACAAAGACAATAGTTTAATCACCTTTTTACAAAGAGGCCATTATACAAAGTAGATACAACTTTATCACTATTACACAGCACCAATATGCATTAATACATCACGGGTATTTTTTGCAATACTTGGCCTCTTATATACCAGGCAGCTATAGCAAACAGTACTCAAAAGACCGCTTAAGTATGAGGTATTAACTTATCATACTCATGACCTCACAATTGCACACCTCTGTATCAGCAGACAATGCTGATCGCTCTTACTACTCTTTTCTTTTAGTGTATCGCGTTATCATACCAACAACTCACTATTGTTTATCGACAATTGATCGGGGATATTAATCTATGGAAAAAATTTACGTGCTGGATACCAATGTACTATTACATGACCCAATGGCTATCAATTCTTTCGCAGAGCATCGCGTTGTGCTGCCAATGACGGTACTAGAAGAGCTTGACATCATTAAAGATCGACGAGAAAAGGATGTGAGCAGAGAGGCACGAATAGCAATTAATAATATTGAAAAAATTGTCAGTAATGCATCACCTAAAGATTTACAAAAAGGTGTAAAAATACCTGTACCACAACCATACAACAAACCCGGTACACTTTCTATATATCCAGACCAGCGGATTAAAAACGATGATAATATACCTTACCTTAACGCCACTCACGACCACGCCAATGACAATCGCATTATCAATGTCGCGTTAAATATTCAAAGCACCAACCCTGATGCTTTCGTGTGTCTGGTAACGAAAGATATCAACATGCGCTTAAAAGCAAAAGGTTCAGGACTTGAACGCGTTGAAGACTACCGCAACGATAAAGTCATCGATGATTTAGATTTACTCTCAGGTGGTTATGAATATCTTGAAAATGGTTTTTGGCAAGGTATCAATCGAGTGCGCACAGAGAACCACAACAGGGAAACTGTACACGTCATCGATTTAAGTGACTTACCCAATGCCTACCCCTGTATGTTTATATTAGACGAAACTGATTTTGTTGGTTTTGTTTTAAGTCTAGACTCACAACATATTTATATTTTAGATCTTAATCGACAACGCTTAATGGGACAAAATTATTGGGGCATTAAACCACGAAATATTGAACAGGCAATGGCGCTATTTTTGCTAAATTACGACGACATGGACATGACCGTTATGACAGGACCTGCTGGCTCAGGGAAAACACTGTTAGCCCTTGCCTATGGTTTGCACGCCATTATGGAAGAAAAGCGTTACAACAAATTAATTGTTGCGAGGTCAACACCACCGATTGCTGAAGATATCGGTTTTTTGCCCGGCACAGAAGAAGAAAAAATGGCACCATGGCTTGCGGCATTTGATGATAACCTTGAGGTTCTACACGGTAACGATGAGCATAGCTTTAGCAGTATCGCCTACGTCAAAGAACGCGCTAACATTCAATTTAAATCATTGAATTTTATGCGTGGGCGTTCATTTAACAATGCCTATATCATTATTGACGAAAGCCAGGGGCTAACACAGTTTCAGTTAAAATCGATTATCACTCGCGTGGGCACTAATTCAAAAATTGTTGTGCTGGGTAACCTTGCACAAATCGATAATAAATATATAACACCACTGACTTCTGGACTTACTTATCTCGTAGAGAAAACGAAGGGATTCCCCCATGCGGGCATTATGCATATCAATGGTATTGAGCGCAGTCGATTAGCCGAGTTTGCAGAAGAAAACTTATAAGCCATTAAACTCACACCATCGGTGGTGGCACTTATCGTTTAGATAGTACCACCACATACTATTACAGTCACGACTTAAGCTTCTCGCTTTTTCTTCAAACGCTTGCACAGAGCAGGCTGGGAAATCCCTAAAATTCTAGCCGCCAACGATTGATTATTATTCGTTCGGCGCATAGCTTCATCGATCAGTTGATCACCGATATCACTTAGTGATGGCAACGATGCTTCCGGGTTAAAATTCACCGATTTAAACGGTGAACTGTCTTTGCGGTTATCAGGAGTAATAACCTGGCGAAACACCTCCATCGACAATAGCCGCGAGCGATGCCGACTTAAAGCATCGCCAATTAACGATTTAAGCTCTGCGACATTACCAGGAAAATCATAATTACACAGCAGTACCGGCAATTCAGGGGGGTAACTGGGTGTAGGTTTTCCCATTGTATTGGCAATACTTTCAATAAAATAATCCAGCAACAATGGAACATCATCTTTGCGTGAACGCAGTGTAGGTACTTTTACTTTGTGTGTGCATAAGCGATAATAAAGATCTTTTCGAAAACTGCCGTCATCTCTTCGCGCCTCAAGGTTTTGGGCAGTAGAGGTAATAATACGTGTTTTCAACAGGCGGGATTTTTCACTACCCATTGGACAATATTCGCCCTTTTGCAACACCCCTTGCAACAAAACCTGCGAAGGCTCATCCAACTCTCCTATGTCATACAAGTATAAGGTCCCACCTTCTGCCTTATCTAGCAGCCCCGCATGATAATTAGGCGACTGTGAAAAACCTTTTTCATGCATACCAAACAATGCCAAGGCTAAAGCCTGCTCATCTAACCCGTGCACATTGAGCACATGATAAGCGCCTGAGCGCTTACCGGCATCATGGCATGCTTTAGCTAATAAGTTTTTCCCGGTGCCAAACTCGCCCGTCATCAATAGTGGTTGCGAACTTTTAGCAATGGATTCTATATAGCGAAACACCGCTTGTAATGTATGGCTTTGAGTGACAATACCTTCAAATACTTCGGGTGTGCTGAGGGTATCATGTAAGATACGATGACTGAGAGATGAGTTTTCTCTGCGCATTTCCTGCATGCGAATAGTACGCCGTATACCTTCAATTAAACGGTCTTCTTCTGTCGTTTTAACAAAGTAATCAAAGGCGCCTTGTTTAAGACATGAAACGGCTGAATCAACCTGATTAAGACCACTGACAATAATCACGGCAATTTCAGGATGATGCTGGGCGATTTGCCCTAATAATTCTAAGCCGGAAATATGCGGCATCGTTAAATCTAATAAGATTAAGCCTATGGTTTCAGAATCCAGTAACGACATAACCTCACGACTATCGTCACAACGGAAAATATTATTAATGCCGCCTTTGCGCTCCAACAATATACTTAAACTACGCAGATAAGAAGGCTCATCATCAACAAGTAACACACCAAACTCAGGGTAACATCCATCCATAATTATTTTTCGCCTCCCGCTGCGGGTAAACTCATTGTCACTGTCGTACCTTTATGTTTAATTGAAGAAAATTCCAGCTTGCCTCGATAAGCTTTAACAATACCCGCCGATACTGATAAACCAAGCCCGGTACCGCCCTGTTCACGCTTAGTGGTAAAAAAGGGGTCGGTTAAACGATGCATATTTTGCTCATCAACACCCTCGCCCTCATCGCTAACGGATAAAAAAACCAGCCCTGTCTCATGATCATAACCTGTCACCAGCGACACTGAACGCTCACGAGACAGCAATGCTTGGCAGGCATTCAAGATAAGGTTAATAATTACTTGCTCTATGCGTTGCGAGCTGGCATTAACCAGCGGCAAATAATTTGTATACTTAACCGAGAAGTGGTCTGTTGATTTGCGAATAGAGTTTTCAACCAATCGAATAGCAGTAGCTGCAATTTCATTGAGACTGACTAACTCACTGACATCGTCGTTTTCGTGCCGGGCAAAATCTTTTAAATCTTCAACAATCCGTTTAATACGGCGGGCACCGTCTTGCATCTCACTGAGTAAACACGGCACTTCTTCACGCATACGTGAATACTGCAAACCACCCAAATCAAAATCCCCGTGTTGCTGATAATGCACCTCAAGCACATCCTGGCTATCTTTCCAGACATCATTGACTACGGGTAAGTTCAGTAATAAAAGGCCCGTTGGATTATTAATCTCATGTGCAACCCCCGAAACCAGCACCCCAAGAGAGGCCATTTTATCGGCTTGGATCAGTTGCTGCTGCTGCATGTGCAGCTCTGTTGTTCGCTTATCTACTTGAAGTTTGAGCGTGCGATTCCACATCATAATCGCCCCCATAGCCAGCAACATCACTACCGAGGTTAAAAAAGTGATAACGCCAAACTTTTTCCAATCAAGCCCCGGCTTCTGCTCAAGTAACCCCAACCACTTATCGTAGATTTCCTGCTGGCGTCCGGTATTTTGCAAAATGGCAAAGCCTTCACTAAACTGCGCTAACAAAGGCTCATCGCCTTTTTTAACCGCATAGGCATAGCCACGCGCTTCAAAGGGTTTACCCACAACGGTAAGGTTAGTTAACCCCAACTCTTTGCCAAGGTATAGCCCGGGAAGATTCGCCACAATGGCGTAATCGTGTTTACCCGACGACAGCAGGCGTAGGGCATCAACATGCGCGGTCACCGGTACGATCTCAGCATCGAGGTGAGCCTGTTTTAAGAAATCATGCATACTACCTTGGTTTTGCACAATAACGCTCTTGTTGCTAAGATCATCGAGACTGCTAATTTTAGCTTCACCTTTGCGGGCAAAAATAGATTGTTGAACAATGGCATGGGGCGGGCTGTAAGTGACTAGATTTTGCCTCGCTCGCGTAACGGTCATACCTTGCAATACATCAATTTCACCACGCACAAACGCAGCTCTCATATCGTCCCAGCCGCCAAGGACTATCTTGATCTCGATAGCCATTACCTCAGCAATAGCGCGAGTGAGGTCGACGTTGTAGCCCGCCGGGTTACCCTCTTTATCAATAAATTCATACGGGGGGAAGTTATAATCGCCACCAATCACGATCACCCGCCCAGGCGAAGACCATGTATCAGCCAGCAAACCCACCGGATAGAGAATACATAACAAAGAGATTATGAGTTTTAACATAGGTAATGACATCGTATTTATTACAGTAGCCATTTAATTATAGTGTGTTGGCTATGTTTATCGCTGTCATTAATGATAACACTGAAATGAACAATTAGAGAGTAGAACGCCACGGCGATGGTGCCACCGCGGCGCATTTACAGGATTTGTCCGAATCCGTCGAACACTAGTAAGCAACGTTCCCTCTATTCCATGCTGCCATCCCTTGCCTCCATCCCTGTAATGCTATTATGTAAAAAAGTGTAAATAAATGCTGTAGGTGATCTCCATTGTTCTTGTAAGCCATTTCACTGATATTTGTAGGAGATATCCTACACCTAATGACCAAAAGTATTAGTGCGTTTGGTCTTTTTACACTTCAGTTATCAATATCACGTAGCGCGCGTAACATAACTCCTTGACGTTGCACGATATGTTGTATAAGGAGCTCCTGGTCGGTATGTGCCATTTCGAGAAACTCAATTCGTACATAGAACTGGGCATTGCTATCAGTACTGTCACAGCCAATAACCTTACCTTTTGCCATCACATGAACCCCCGCAGGGCGCAACAGCAAATCCAGACTCACCAAGGTATTTGCTTCAAGCTTTTCATCCACAACAAAAGCCACACCACAAGCACTGATATTCACCTCTTTCACACGGTGAGCAATACGCTGTACCATCAGGTTTTCCAACTCTAATTGTGTCAATACAGAGTCAATTTTCTTGTTGATAGAATCAACCGCATGGGCAACCACAGGGTCTTTTTCACGCAGATCAGTAAGCGCTGACTCAATAATTTTATTGTAGTTATTAATCAGGCTATAGGCATCGACCAGCTGCTCGTTATTCGTTGCCCCCTCGGGCTCCTCATCACTAATCACCCTATAGGCAACACCTAACGTGTCAGTAATGCGAAAAAAACGCCGTCGATCATCATCGGTATGGTTCTCTGTCATTAGAATATTTCTTCTGGTCGTAGGTTAAACAAATATTCAGGGTCTAAATCCAGATCCCTTAAGATATCCTGCCCATCTTCTTGCAGTAATGCCTTTTCACTTTGGTCCAGACTCTCATCTAAACCCTGCTGAATGACAATCTCTACCCGTCGATTGCGCGACCGGTTAGCGGCAGAGTCGTTATCCACCAACGGCTTAGTTTCCGCAAACCCCGCCACCTCAAATCGACGAGGGTTGATCTCGCCACCTTTCATCAACTCATGGGCCACCGAGACCGCCCGCGATGAGGATAGCTCCCAATTTGAACGATAGCGGCGAGATGACTTAAGCGGAATATTATCCGTATGCCCTTGAACTTGAATTTTGCCGGGTTTTTGCATCAATACGGCTCGTATTTCATCCATCACGTCGTAGTAGTCATCAGCCATCTCCGCTGACCCTGATTTAAAAGAGCCCTTTTCACGAATGCGAATAATAATTTGCCGGCCTCGGGTCTCTATTTCTACCTCGCCACGTACAATCTCCTCACTCAAGGCCTCTGCTAATTCCTGGGCATCTTTTTTGGTTTGATCAACCAGCTCCTCTAGCTGCTCACGAATTTTTGATTTAATGCCAGCTTCTTGATCCACATCGCCCTGCTCTACATCATATTCTTGGGCACACTGTACCTCTAAGCTCATCTCCGTGATGTCTTCGGTATGCTGCCAGATTTCATTAATCGGTGTAGGGTCGGGAATGCCAGGGCTAAACTCCTGAGCAATAATGCTGGTTCCCTTAGGTACATCAATAACATTTAATTTGTTTTGCACCCCAAATGCCTGTGCCATTGAACCGGCTAAACGCTTAAACTTCATGGCATCCATTTCAGAAAAAGACAGCAATAGCACAAAAAAGCACATCAGCAGTGACATCAAATCAGCAAAAGTCCCCATCCAGGGGGGCAAACCGGGGACACAATCGCAACTCGGCTGTTCTTCTTCGTCACTCATAACATCAATTACCTACACGTTTCACTCTATAGAGAACCCATTACCAACCAATTAAGATTCTGCAACCTCGCGCTTACCTTCGTGTAAATAGTTCCTCAGCATGCTGTCAATCACCCGTGGGTTCTGCCCATTTTGTATCGCTAGCAGCGCATCAATCACCAAGCTTTTGATCATTGCCTCCTCTTTGGCACGCAATTTCAACTTATCAGACATAGGTTCGCAAAAGCCATTCGCCAGCACAGCACCATAGAGTGTTGTCAACAGTGCCACCGCCATCGCAGGACCAATAGATTTAGGGTCTGACATGTTCGCAAGCATCGCAACTAAGCCTATGAGTGTTCCAATCATACCCATGGCCGGGGCCATACTCGACATGTTGAGAAAGATATCGGCACCGATGGCATGCCTCGACTCGGCTTCTGTTTTTTCTTTACCTAACAATGACTTAACAACATCAGGATCATGACCATCTACGAGTAACTGAATGCCTTTTTGCAAAAAGTCGCTACTGACCTCTTTGCCTTCCAGCGACAATAACCCGCCTTTGCGAGCGGTATCGGCTAGCTCAACAATTTCATCAATCAGCTCTGTAGCATCAGGTATTTTGTTCGAAAATCCTTTACCGGCAATTTTCACAAACCCCAGAAATTGCCCAAGGCCGTATTTAGCCATTACGGCAAATACAGTACCGCCGAAGACAATGACAAATGAAGGCGCATTGATAAACATACTCAAATCGCCACTCATTAACATAGTGACAACTATTAAACCCAATGCGCCAAGAAGGCCAATTATCGTTGCTAAATCCACTCGCAATACCTCATACTGCTGCGTTACTACTAATACGTTACTAGCAAGCACGTCATTACAAACGTACTCGATGCGTTAGTGCATCAACATGTCGCTCTATGCGTCACCCAAAAACAACGACACAAAGCAGGTTAAGCACGTCTATTAATTAGTCTAGCCGTTATTTGTCATTTCACATGCCTGATGGCTTTTTCTGTGCCAATGGCATAGTGTCACCATTGACCCCCTCTTTGCGCTCCGGTAGTGTGGCGGGTATTCATCAGAGAACATGTAACGATTATTATGCCCAGCAAGAAAAAAGCACCGGATTTTGAACAATCACTAGAAACACTTGATGCGCTTGTCTCTACGCTAGAAAAAGGAGAGCTTTCACTGGAAGAGTCACTCAAAGCCTTTGAAAGCGGGATCAAGCTCACAAGAGAATGCCAGCAACAACTTGCACAGGCAGAACAAAAGGTCAAATTATTGGTAGGCGAAGGCGATAACCTCGCATTAACCGACTTCGAACAAGAACGCTAAGTCATCTTGCCCGTCACCTCCTCCAATAGCCCTTAAACCCTATAGGTCACCTGTGGATTTTAGTCAATTTCTCCAACATTGCCGCACGCGAGTCGATCAAACACTCTCCACTCGCCTGGCTCAATCGTCTCACGACACCCAATTACTCGACGCCATGCGCTATAGCGTATTAAATGGCGGTAAGCGCGTACGCCCCATACTCACCTACGCCAGTGCCAGCGCATTTGGGGATATCACCGAAGATGTCGACGCTATAGCCGCTGCCATCGAATGTATACATGCCTATAGTCTCGTTCACGATGACCTGCCCGCGATGGACGATGACGATTTGCGCAGAGGTAAACCAACCTGTCATATCGCCTACGGCGAAGCCACAGCCATACTCGCTGGTGATGCCCTGCAAACACTAGCATTTGAATGGCTGGCTTCACTCGAAGCACAACCGCCTGGCAATGTGCTCGCCATGATTAAAGTACTCGCGCACGCTGCTGGCGCATCGGGCATGGTCGCAGGGCAAGCGATTGATCTGGCAGCGGTTAACCAGCAGCTCTCGCTAAAACAACTAGAAAATATGCACCAACACAAAACCGGTGCGCTCATTGCCGCTAGTGTAAAAATAGGCGCCATTGCCGTAGGCGTTACTGATCAAACACAATTGGAGAAGCTCGCGCACTATGGCCATCTAATAGGTCTGGCCTTTCAAGTACAAGATGACATTCTCGATGTCACTGGCGACACCCATACCCTAGGTAAACAGCAAGGGGCGGATCAAGCGCTGAACAAACCCACCTATGTGTCGCTACTTGGGGTCGATGAAGCCAAAGCTAAAGCGCAGCATTTGCACCAACAAGCACTTGATACCCTTGCGAGCTTTGATTACCGCGCCGATTACTTACGCCACCTTTCGGCCTATATTGTGCAACGCAAACACTGAGTAGTTGTAACAAACAATGGGGCAAGGGCTATGCAAGGCGCCTATAGAACAATACAATAGGAGGTTTCCCCGGCGTAGCAAAACCATGTGCAGCGAAATCCCACTATCACGACCAGCAACCCCACTTTTAGATGGGGTCAACAGCCCTCAGGATTTACGTGATCTTGAAGAAGGCCAGCTCGAAGAGTTAGCACTACAACTACGCCAATATTTGCTCTATTGCGTGGGTCAGACAGGCGGCCACTTTGGCGCAGGCCTTGGGGTGGTTGAACTAACCATTGCCCTGCACTACGCGTACAATACTCCAGATGACCGCATTGTGTGGGATGTAGGGCATCAAACCTACCCACATAAAATCTTGACCGGCCGCCGTGAGCAGATGCTGACCATGCGCCAATATCAAGGGCTCTCGGGCTTCCCTAAGCGCTCAGAGAGCGAGTACGATACCTTTGGGGTCGGGCACTCAAGCACATCGATCAGTGCTGCATTGGGTATGGCACTGGCCAATCAAGCTGCCGGGAAAACCGAGCGTAAGCATGTTGCCATTATCGGCGATGGCGCAATGACAGCAGGTATGGCATTTGAGGCACTCAACCACGCAGCGCACACCGAGACCGATTTACTGGTTATTCTCAATGATAACAATATGTCTATCTCGCCCAATGTCGGCGGGCTCGCCACCTATTTTGCCAAAATTTGGGCAAGCCAGTTCTACAATGCCCTGCGCGAGAATAGTAAGCGCGTACTAACAAAAATACCCCAAGCCTGGGAATTTGCACGTCGCACAGAAGAACACATGAAAGGCCTGGTATCCCCTGGCACCCTTTTTGAAGAAATGGGATTTAACTACGTAGGCCCCATCGACGGGCACGACCTGCCTAACCTCGTAAAATACATGGGCAACTTACAACGTCTTAAAGGCCCAAAACTACTGCATGTTATCACCCAAAAAGGAAAAGGCTTTAGCCCCGCCGAAGAAGATCCTGTAGGTTATCACGCGCTCAACAAACTAGAGCCAAAACCAACAGTTAGCGTGGCGATAAAATCTTCACCTAAAGCACCTAAGTATCAGGATGTGTTTGGCCAATGGCTATGTGATATCGCCGAGATAGACGAGCGTATGTCGGCCATTACCCCTGCTATGTGTGAAGGTTCAGGGATGGTCGACTATGCAACTACTTACCCTGAACGCTTTTTTGATGTAGCAATTGCCGAGCAACACGCCGTTACACTCGCCGCCGGTATGGCCTGTGAAGGCCACAAGCCCGTAGTTGCCATCTACTCGACCTTTTTACAGCGCGCTTATGATCAACTGATACACGATGTGGCCCTGCAAAACCTTGATGTTACCTTTGGCATCGATCGGGCAGGCCTCGTTGGCGAAGATGGGCCAACCCACGCCGGCAGCTTTGACATCTCTTATTTGCGCTGCATACCTAACATGATCATTGCCACACCCAGTGACGAAAATGAGTGTCGCCAATTGTTATTTAGCGCCTACCAACACCCCGGCCCTGCGGCCGTTCGCTACCCTAGGGGCAAGGGTACAGGCACCCAAATTCACCATGACAATCAGCACTATGCCGTTGGTAAAGCACAGCTTAAACGCCAAGGCCAAAAAATTGCCTTGTTGAACTTTGGCACACTCTTACCTGAAGCAATCAGTGCTGCCGAGCATCTCAATGCAACCGTATGTGATATGCGCTGGGCGAAGCCATTAGATACCGCGTTGATTGACTCACTACTACTCAATCATTCGCTCATTGTCACACTCGAAGAAAATACTATCGCCGGTGGCGCCGGTAGCGCTATTGGTGAATACTTATCAGCGCACCACACCGATATCGAACGCTTACACCTTGGCCTACCCGATACTAATATTGAACACGGCAAACGCGAAAAGCTACTCGCCGCCATAGGGCTTGATAGCCAAGGCATTATTCGCACGATTGAGGCATATTTTGCAGCCGACAAGCCCTCTTATGCTCTCACACCGGACCTTACTCGCCGTTAACCTACACTAACACCACAGCCAGAGTACAAGCGTTAGTGTTCGTAAAAATATTATTTATGATTCACAATAAACCAATCATTGTGGCAAAGTAATCGACCAGTTGCGGGGCGTTATTTATAGTTATTGCCCCAACCTATGGTCATACGGGCAAACAGGAATAAAAAATATAATTGGTGCCAAAAATAATCGGCTATACAATCCAAAAACAATGCCATTACATTGATGTACATCACGCGTGACGATCACATATAACAGACAATCACGTATAACAATAGAAATACAATACAGGTTTAAGGGCATATAAATCACTGTTATAACACGACCGTTAGCTATACCATATCACCATGTAAGATGTAACGAGTGGTATCATGATGATGCAACACCCTCATAATGATAGTAGTAACATCAGTGTGGCATGCCCCTTTAGCCAACTAATATATCTGTCGGTAATAAAGCAGTACTGCTGTGAATGATTCATAGTGATACTACGACACAGTATTGATATAACAAATACCGGTATCTCAATTATAGAGACCCTAATACAGCAATCACTAACGAGGATCTAACCATGGGCTTATTTGACTTTGTTTCATCAATGGGTAAGAAATTATTCAATAAAGAAGAAGAGGCTGCCGAAAAAATTAAAGCGGCAATCGAGGAGGACAACCCCGGTGTTAATGGCTTAGGTGTCGAGTTTAAAGAGGGCACTGTCGTTTTATCGGGCGACACCGACAGCGCCGAAGCTCTTGAAAAAGCCGTACTCATCGCCGGAAATGTACAAGGTGTCAGCGATGTTAACGCCGCTGCAATACAAGGCCCACAACCGGCCGAAGACATTCAGTACTATACAATTCAATCAGGTGATTCACTGTCTAAAATTGCCAAAGAGTTTTTAGGTAACGCGATGGATTACCCCAAAATTTTTGAAGCCAACCGCGAAGTGATCAAAGACCCCAATCTAATTTACCCCGGACAAAAAATTCGCATCCCGATGGGCAATACAGAAACTGTATAATAAAATATTAGCACCGTACTAAAAGGCCGCCTGATAAAACAGCCGGCCTTTTTTGTTGATGTGTTTATCGAAGCGGTTCTAGCGCAGCCTGTAATGGCTGCGTCAGATAGCGCGGATAGACACGAGTTAATGAAACTCTTTCGCACTGTTGAAAGCGACAAAACAATATCATTGCATGAACAAATGCATTAATCATCTCATCATCATCGAAATCATGTGGTTCAATATACAGCGCTTTGATTTCTAAATGCTTAACCTTACGATGCGCTTTGCAATCCATTCGCCCAATAAATTTATCGCGATACAGTAGTGGTAAACAAAAGTAGCCATACCGGCGTTTAGACTCAGGGACATAACACTCTAACTGATAGTCATATTGAAACAATACCTTAAGCCGCTCACGCTGAATCACAGCATTGTCAAAAGGTGAGAGAATAAGCATACGGTGGCTTAACCGGGGCAGCTTACTCTCAAATGCCCCGGCCTCGATCATAAAAATCTCGCCACTGTCAATCTGAACCTGCTCTAGGATGCCCTCTGCCAAGCGCGCACTCACCAAGGTTTTTACCGCCGTGCGCAGCGCCGTATCTCGGCGTAGGTACGTAAAGCCTTTTAGTGAGACAAATCCATGGCAACGCAATTGCTGATCAACTATATGCGTTGCAAACTCATCAATACTCGGCATTTTTGAATTAATATGAGAGGGCAAGACTCGCTCAGTAAGATCATAGGTTTTTTGAAACCCTTCGCGATGACTGACCATAAGGTCGCCCTGCATATATAACTGCTCAAGCGCTTTTTTTGCAGGTTTCCAATCCCACCAGCCCGCGGATTTTTTAGTGGTTTTCTTGTTTTGCTCTACATCACGCGCGCGCATTGGGCCCTCTGAGCGAACACGAGCCAATAGTTCACTCATCAATTTTTTATCTTTGTTTTTATACCAGTGCGTTTGGCCGCTTTTAATGGCATGTTTATAAGGTAGTGAAAAGCGAAAGTCAGCCATTGGTAAAAAAGCCGCCGCGTGTGCCCAGTACTCAAAAACATCCCTATCGAGCAATAGAGTATTGATCATTGCCGGCTGAAAGCTAGGCACCCGAGTGTGTAGCACATGATGATGCGCTCGCTCTACCACTGAGATAGTATCGATTTGCACATAGCCTATATGACTAATCGCTTGGCGCGCGCCCACCAAACCACGCCCATAGGTGTTGGTTTGCAACAACCCTTGGGCTGCCATCGCAAGGCGTCGCAAACGAGCCCTGTCTTGTGGGCGCTTAATGTCAATAATCGCGATAGATCCTAGATGCTTTATCGGCCAATGAGGTACAGTACTTAAGCAATTAACATCTCGTATTACATAATGTTAAACACTGCAAAATCTCAAGCATTATTTTTCCAGAGAGTGCATTCGTTAAGGTAATCTATTTTTACCGTTTGTTGAGCGGCCTTAGCTGCAAACACGCCGTGTGAAAACATAGAAATAAGCATACACACCATTATCTTTTTCATTTTACCATTAACTTTCAGTTTGTTTTTTAAAAATATAGTGCTTCAAAAGAGACTTTTAATATAATAAATTCACTATTTTATGTGAGTTTATCCAGTCTTTTCTTATACTCTACAACCACGGGGCTCTTCTTATTGAAATCTATCTCGACACCGTCGCTTTCCAATAATGCCCCATGCCCTTCAACACCTTTCGGAAATTTAGCTATTAACTCCCCATTTTTCTTTACTACTCGCCAATAACAGACCGGCTTATCTTCTTTTGCTAAAATTTGCAGCGCCTTGGTAGTACTAGCAGGGCAGGCAGCTTGCACATTAAAATCATTGGCTAGCCGCTCTCTTAATTGATCAAGTGTGACAACGCGCCCTTTACGTATTTTCTTTACAATGGCGCTGACTGTGTTAGCGGATGGTTTAATCATTTTCCCAGAGCAACCGAAAAATTTCTCCATTGTACTGGGTATAGTTTCAATTTTATTATCCAAAATTTACCTCGTATATTGCCTTTAAATGAAGCTTACAGAAAATATGTATTTACGATTGCCTCAGTAGTTTGAAAGTGAAAGGCTGTCTCACTAGAGAAATCACCTTGTGATAGCACAACACCTCCCACAAACGCTAGCTGCATGACAATAAAATATTATTGACCTCAATATCAACTCTTATTTATCACGCGATATATCACCTAAATTATCACATTAAATCTGATGATGAGCTTATTACTGTGCAGATACAACAATAATCGATGTTAACTCAGGCTCCAATAAATGTCTTCTTGTAAACGGTTTCAGCAAAATACTGCATAACTAATATCATCGCCAATATCGACATTGTCAATGATATAGGCAACCTGCAATATGAGAAAAAAGTGATGAAATAAAATATTTAATGGTGGGATTGTTACAGTAAATATCAGCCAATGATAATAATGAAAGTCGCGATAGTAACAGCCCACAGTATTGTGCGGTTAGTAACTGAAGCCCAGACATTAAGGCTTGCCTGTACTACTAACTAGTGTAGCGGCAGCAGTACAGTGGTGATTTATGCTGTTATTTTTTGCCGGATATCCATCCAGATTTTACCCAGCGTATTTTCACCGCGCTGATCACGACCTACTCCCCAATAGTGGCCATAGAGTGAGGTCTCAATTAATAGTTGCTCTTCGGTATCAAGCAACGCTTGTTTAATCGCTGGGTGCTCGTTCACTATTCGATATAACGCACGGGTCATCATCAATTTACGGCGCGACTTCCATTCAGGTACTTTGCGTTTAAACCAGCGGTTTCCTAAACGATAGGCCTCTTCGGCACTGGGTGCTTGTGCAATGGTTTGCGCATAGGGTCGGCCCGCGTATTTGCTTGCTTGGTAGTAATGCTCGGCACTTGGCCATATCTGACCTTCAAGTTCAAAGGGGTAGGCACCCACAGTCGAGAAAGGGCTCTCGCGATCAAAGCGTGAGAAAGCAAGGGCTTCTTCTAGGCGAGTATCGTGCTCAAACATAATGCGTCAACCTATAACAGGTATTATTTATTGTTAAAAAAGAGAGAGAGACAGCAATAGCTGTAAAACGATAGCGGCAAATATCCCGGCAATCACATCATCGAGCATAATGCCTAAGCCACCATGCACTTTTTGATCGGCCCAACGAATGGGCCAAGGCTTAACAATATCAAAGAAACGAAAGGCAATAAAACCAATCACTACCCACTGCCACTGTAGTGGTACGGCAATCATGGTAATCCAAAAACCGACAAACTCATCCCAAACTATCGCCGGGTGATCATGTACACCCAGTGCATCAGCGGTGACTTGGCAGCAGTAAATACCCACAATAAAGGCAAGTAGCACGGCGAGTAAATAAAACCCCAAGGGTAGCTGGGCGAGCAAACAATACAGTGGTACGGCAGCAAGTGTACCAAAGGTGCCCGGCGCTTTAGGCGCAAGGCCACTGCCAAACCCTAATGCCATCAATTGGTAGGGGTGGCGGCAGAGTGTAAAAAAACTAGGGAGCAACAAAGTGCTGGTATCCTTGTGTTGAAGGTGGGGCATAGGGTTTGCCGTGTAATTGGCAGCTCACACTGGGGGTAGTGTCTGTGCTGTTCACCCGGCCAATGGCGGTTGCCTGCAACTGGCCTGACTCAATTAATTGTTGCACGGTATGGATGTGCGCAGCCGGTACGGTAAACGCTAACTGGTAATCATCGCCACCGGTGAGGGACCACTCGCGCCATATCTGTGGCGAGCGTGCGACAATAGACGCAAGCGCTGGCGCCAAGGGGATTGCCTCCACATCGATCTCGATCGCCACGTCGCTGGCTCGCGCAATATGCCCTAGATCAGCCAGCAAGCCATCTGAAATATCGATAGCACTGTGGCTTAACGGCCCCAGCAATAATCCGGCTCTCACTTGGGGCTCGGGGGCGTAAAAGCGCTCATAGAGATAATGTTGTGCGTTTTCATCAACCGCTAAACGCCCCTCTAGCATCGCCAGTGCGGCAGCGCCATCACCGAGAGTACCCGTCACAAACACAGTGTCACCCGCCTGCGCTTTATCGCGGGTTAATACGTGCTCAGGCGCAGCCTGTCCATGCACTTGAATGGTAATCGACAGCGGCCCACGGGTGGTATCACCCCCAACTAATGCACAATGAAAACGATTGGCAATATCAAATAGCCCCTGGCTGAATTGTTTCAACCACTCGTGATTAGCATCGGGCAGGGTTAAACCAAGTGTAAACCATGTGGGAGTTGCGGCCATTGCCGCTATATCGCTGATATTAACACACAGCGCACGCCGACCTATATCATAGGGGGTGGCGGCTAAGGGAAAGTGTCTACCCGCCACGAGAGTATCCATTGATACCGCCAGATATTGCCCCGGAGTCACTGCCAGTAGGGCACAGTCATCGCCGATCCCGGCGATAACGCTGTCGGACTGTTGCTCACGCTGAAAGTAAGTACGGATAATATCAAACTCACTTAAACACATAGGCCTTTGCTCTGGCAGGTGACACTTTATTGATATTATTTATGGTTAGCCTTAACTTCAAGCTCGCGCAATTGGCCCGCGAGCTGGTCGAGCACGCCATTAATAAATTTATAGCTGTCGGTAGCGCCAAACTTTTTCGCCAGTGCTACTGCTTCATTAATCACCACTTTATAAGGGACATCAATGCGGCTTTGCAACTCATAGCTGGCCATACGCAGTAGCGCTTGGGTAATGGGGTCAAGTTCACTCACGCTGCGCTCTTGTAAAAAAGGCGCATAGGTTTCATCAATCGCGGCAACAGCACTGGGTACACTGTGCAAAATCTCATGAAAATACGCCGTATCCACATGGGTCATATCATTATCGGTATGGAATTCAGCCTCAATTGCATTGATGGCTGCACCGGTCATATGCCACTGATATAGTGCCTGCATTGCATAATGCCTGGCTTTTCGACGGGTGGCTGGGGACACTTTCATGGGATGCTCTCTACAATATTGTTACGGTGTTTACTTAGGGTGTGCAATGTCATCAAACATTACACACTGTGTGTGATGAGGTATTAATTAATGATTAATCGCCTGTGTATACGAATATGCTACAGTTTCTTAATCATCGATACCATTTCCAGTGCTGTTTTTGCAGCCTCTTCACCTTTGTTGCCCATTTTAGTGCCGCTGCGCTCAACAGCCTGCTCGATACTATCAACAGTCAATACGCCAAAGGCAATCGGTACCCCCGATTGCAGCGATACCTGCGCCAACCCTTTGGTACACTCGCCCGCGACATAATCAAAATGCGGCGTACCACCACGAATAACCGCACCCAACGCAATAACAGCGTCAAATTCATCCATAGCTACCAGCTTTTGGGCCATCAACGGAAACTCAAACGCACCGGGTACATAGTAGACAGTGACGTCAGATTCGTTAATGCCATGTCGGCGCAATGTATCCAGTGCGCCCTCTTTTAAGCTTTCAACCACAAAGCTGTTCCAGCGGCTTACAATCAGTGCGTATTTACCTTGCGAGGATGAAAAATCGCCTTCAACGACGGTTACCTTGGTCATAGTGTTTACCTGTTTTAATCACTGTATTGGTCCACTACAGACACTGCTGTAGGGGTGAAATATAAAAAGTATGCTACTGCGGGTTGGTAATGACATCGACCACTTCAAGGTCAAAACCAGAAATAGCAGAAAATTTAACCGGGGCGGACATCAAGCGCATTTTGCGCACACCAAGGTCGCGCAATATCTGCGCACCAGTACCCACTTGCCGGTAGACAACATCCTGGCTTGAGCGGTGTTTATTGCCCGTTAGTAGGCGATCAATATGCTCATCAATATCGGTCATGTTTTCGCTGTAGCAAATTAAGACCACAATACCGTTGCCCTCTGCTGAGACAGCTTTTAACGCTTCGTGGAATGTCCAGGGTTTAAAGTCTTGCTCGCTACTGCTTTGTAGAGTGAGTAGGTCTCTTACGGTATCCATTACGTGCACCCGCACCAACACGGCCGCCTCGGCATCGACATTACCTTTGGTAAAGGCAAAGTGTGTATCACCACAGGCGACATCGCGATAAGAGTGCAGTTGAAACTCGCCGTGTTGCGTCGCTACGGTACGAGTCTGTGTACGCTCAACGGTCTTTTCTTTGACACTTCGATAGTGAATGAGATCGGCAATGGTGCCTATTTTAATTTGATGTTTCTGAGCAAATGCTTCAAGGTCACCACGGCGTGCCATAGTGCCATCGTCATTCATTACCTCGACAATTACAGCCGACGGGTCAAGCCCGGCTAGTCGCGACAAATCACAACCTGCCTCAGTGTGGCCGGCCCGACTCAATACGCCACCGGGCTGGGCCATTAACGGAAATATATGACCGGGCTGAACAATATCGGCAGGCACAGCGTTGGGTTTTACTGCCGCACGCACAGTGCACGCTCTATCGGCTGCTGAAATACCGGTACTAACGCCTTCGGCCGCTTCGATCGAGAGCGTAAAATTAGTGGAATGCTGTGCGCGGTTATCGCTGACCATCAAGGGCAAATCTAATTG
>Ga0193960_1000004_pt1 | contig 135822 bp, 109 predicted proteins | sample FB_3_MG_FD_140338 | JGI IMG/M metagenome (GOLD analysis project Ga0193960, IMG submission 140338) | Microbial mat bacterial communities from the Broadkill River, Lewes, Delaware, United States - FB_3_MG | ecosystem: Environmental > Aquatic > Freshwater > River > Microbial mats | place: USA... | reverse complement strand
TTGTGAATAAACCAATCAACACTTAATCTCTGACAAATCTTGCGATCTTGCCGCTCTTTTCAGAGCAACCTTACGACTAAGGAGGCGCGCATTATACGGCCCTTTTTACTTTGCGCAACACTTATTTTCAACAAATGCAAATAAACTAAAATCAAGCGGGTATATCAATCAAAGCGTAAAGAGGTGATAGGTTTTTTTACCGAGCCGAACAACAAAATACTGGTTATACAATGCTTTCGCTGGCGCAAATACATCAGCAGCTTCCATATTCGCCTCCCAACTCACAGCCAAGCCATTTACAATAACTGCACCGCGCTGTAAGGCATCCTTCACCTGCTTGCCATTCTTGGCGACACCTGCATCTACAAATAGCGTCGTTAACGGTTGCTGCTCTAAGTTATAATCTGCAAGCGAAGAGGACTCTAGACCATCCTGACTCAACTGTTTGAGATCACCAAGCCCCAACTGCTCTATGGTGCCGTGAAATAATGACTCCGTAATTCTTTGCGCAGCAGCAAGCCCCTCTTGCCCATGAATCAATCGAGTGACCTCTTCTGCAAGAATCGACTGCGCCTGTGGCCGCCCTTTAGCTTGCTGATCAGCCTCTTCGATAGCATCGATTTCTGCAACATCCAGAAAGGTAAAATACTTCAGAAAACGGTACACATCGGCGTCAGCCGTACCCAGCCAAAACTGATAGAAAACATAAGGCGATGTTTTTTGAGGATCAAGCCAGACGGTACCCGACTCTGTTTTGCCAAACTTTGTCCCGTCGGATTTTGTCACCAAGGGCAACGTCAACCCATGCACCGAGGCACCGTGCAATCGTCGCGTCAGGTCGATACCTCCGGTAATGTTACCCCATTGATCAGAGCCGCCAATTTGCAACACGCATTGATGGCGCCGATAAAGCTCTGCAAAGTCGTATGACTGCAATAACATATAGGTGAATTCAGTAAAGGAGATCCCCTCACCCTCTCGCGTCAAGCGCTGCTTAACCGACTCTTTACCTATCATATTGCTGACAGAGAAATGCTTGCCAATATCACGCAAAAAGTCGAGCACAGAGATATCTTTAGTCCAGTCTAGGTTATTAACTAGATCGGCAGAGTTTTCCTGCTCTCCAAACTCCACAAGGCCGGATACCTGAGCCTTGAGCTTGCCAACCCAATCCGCAACGATCTCTGGCGTATTTAATTGGCGCTCTTTTGCTTTAAAGCTGGGATCACCGATAAGCCCTGTTGCACCACCGACCAGCGCTATAGGCTTATGGCCCGCCAGCTGAAAGCGACGTAGAGTCAACAGTGGCACAAGGCTCCCGATATGCAAGCTGTCCGCAGTAGGGTCAAAGCCACAGTACAGCGCGCGCGAGGACTCTGACAAAAAGGCCTCTAAGGCCCCATCTTCACCTGTCATTTGCGCCACCAGCCCCCGGCTTTGTAGATCCGCAATCAACGCATTCTCTTGTGTTGCCATAACCCTATTATTCTCCCACCTAGCTGATACCAAATAGTGCCAAGATATTAGCCTATAATTAACGGCAATACCCATGAAATTAGCCGCACACAATACCGAAACCCGTCACAAAAACAAGCTTCATGTGAGCCAAATACTCTTTTCACTAAACGAATAAAAAATTTAAGTGCTATCTTTATAATATTCTGGTATAAACTGTGTTTATCAAACCAATCATTATGTACTTGTTTAAAAAGCCTATGAAAGCCATTGATATCCTTAAAAATAAAATAAAAAATGGCGCTATAACTCACTTCCCTAAATGGCATTTATTGACCGCAGGCGCACTGGGTAGTTTGTTGGTATTATTCCTAGGCTTTACTCCTTCAGAAGATGCATCGGCAACGCGCAGCAGCCAAGAGATCACCCTGAATATCAATAACTCAAACCAAGCTATACGATCTCCTGCAAAAGCAACAGCTGTAACCACCCCAGCACCAGAAAATAAGCTCTCTGCCTCAACGGAGTCTATAGCAGACTTGACGCCAAAGCCTGCCAACACTCAACCGGAATCAATAAGCCAGCCTCCTCGCGAATCGCAATGGCGAGAAGAAACAGTCAAATCAGGCGATAGCCTCTCCCTTATATTCCAGAGGGTCGGTCTTTCTGATACTAGCTTATATGAATTTATGAGCTCTTCGGCCAGCACTAAGCAGCTTACGCGCCTTTATCCGGGGCAAACATTCGCCTTCAACATTGAAGACGGAAAATTACTGGGATTGCGCTACCAAAAAAATCGCCTTCATCAGGTTGAGTTTCATCGGGAAGAAAAAGAGTTTGTTGAATCAGAAGTCATTGCTAAGCCAGATGTTCGCAGAGCCTATAGGTCGGCAACAATCACTAATTCGCTATTCCTTGCAGGGACAGGGGCGGGTATGGAAGAAAGCCTTATAATGGAGCTTGCTAATATTTTTGGCTGGGATATCGACTTCGCCTTAGATATACGTAGAAACGACAACTTTAAGCTGCTCTATGAAGAACGCTTCCTAGATGGAGAAAAACTTGGGAATGGCCCTATTCTTGCGGCAGAGTTCACCAATCAAAATAAAACCTATAGAGCTGTACGCTATACTGACAGCAAAGGAAATAGCCAATACTATACCCCTGAAGGCAAAAGTATGCGCAAGGCATTCTTGAGAACACCTGTCGATTTTGCGCGCATTAGCTCTCACTTTAATTTGCGCCGCAAGCACCCGGTATTGAATAAAATACGTGCCCATAAGGGCACTGATTATGCCGCGCCAACAGGCACTCCCATTAAAGCCGCCGGCGACGGTAAGGTTATTGTTGCAGGAACTAAAGGCGGCTATGGGCGAACCGTTATTATTCAGCATGGCCAGACGTATAAAACAGTCTATGCTCATATGCGTCGATACGGGAAAGGTATTCGCTCAGGAACACGCGTCAAACAAGGTCAAACTATCGGCTATGTTGGTTCCTCAGGCTTGGCAACAGGTCCACATTTACACTATGAGTTTCATGTTAATGGTGCAGTTAAGAACCCATTAACGGTTAAACTACCCAAAGCGAGATCAGTTCCGAAAGCAGAGGCAGCTCGCTTTAAAGCGCAAATAAAACCACTGGTTGCAACGCTAGATAAACACCAACACAATACACAGCTAGCGTCAGCTAAAACTGACTCTACGCCTACCACTAACTAATGCCAAGACACAGTACTCCCTTTCTCTATGTCGGCTTAATGTCTGGCACGAGCGCCGATGCTATCGATGCCGCTCTTGTACAGTTTGAGGGTAACACAACAACAATAGTAAGCACCTACAACCTCCCTCTACCAGACTCTGTAAGGCATGAAGTTCACAGCCTCGCATTAAGTGGCCATGATGAAATTGATCGAATCAGAAAGCTAGATACAGTGATTGCATCACTATCCAGCGAAGCAGTTAACAACTTATGCATCCAATCCAACACCCCCAAACAAGCGATCAATGCGATTGGTAGCCATGGGCAAACCATTAGACACTACCCCCCCAGCCCAACACAAAATGGCTACTCACTACAAGTTGGCGACCCTAACCTTATTGCAGAGCAGACAGGTATCACCACTATTGCGGATTTTCGCAGACGAGACTTAGCCGCAGGTGGCCAGGGTGCGCCGCTGGCACCGGCATTCCATAATGCTGTTTTTCACAGTGCGCACGAAGATAGATTCATTGTTAATATTGGCGGCGTGTCCAATATTACTCATTTACCCCGAAGTGCAAAACCGATTGGATTCGATACTGGACCAGGAAACAATTTGATGGACAGTTGGTTTAACAAACACTGCGGGGGCAGTTTTGATACTGATGGTAATTGGGCACAGACGGGTATTGCCGATGAAGACTTACTGGCGCAACTTAACCGTCACTCATTTTTACACCTCCCCCCCCCCAAAAGCACCGGGAGAGAAGCCTTTAACTTACCGTGGTTAGAGCAACAGCTAATACAGCTAGGAAAATCGCTAACACCGCAAGATGTACAGGCCAGCCTGCTCGTTTTTACGGCCCAAAACATTACCAAAGATATTGAAAGTATCGACCCAAGCCAACGTGCAAGTGTATTTATCTGTGGTGGAGGCGCTCACAATAACGCTTTAATGAATACACTCTCAGATCAACTAAGGCCGCGAGAGCTTAAGACAACTGGCGCTCTAGGCATCCTTCCCGACTGGGTTGAGGCCGCTGCGTTTGCATGGCTGGCAAAACAAACCCAAGCGGCAGCAAGTGGTAACCTACCTGCTGTTACCGGTGCTAGGCATCCAGCCATTTTAGGCGGCATTTACTTAGCGTAACCCTCTATATCAGTTATAAATATGCAGGCGTGCGCAGGTGAAAGAGGCTAAAAATAAACGTAGTTTTGCTGATTGAGCAAGCGCCTTACCTCTGATGGACCAAAGGGCACCGTGCCGATAAAGGGATGTAGGCTTGAGCGCTGACGCCCCATAATCCCCGTCTGTGTTTCGCAGACCCTGACATCAACCACGCCAAATGCGCTCAGCCTAGCGGCTAAATCGACGATATCCTTGTATTCGTCATACTTTTCCTTAAAAAAAATCTCGACCTCTGGCCCATGCAATACCAGCGCAATAGGCTCTACATTGGGCGGTAATTTACCATCGGTATACAGGCTCTCTGCCCGCTTAAGGGCACTGGCAACTTCTTCTGGGGAGTCATTGAGAATACGCGCTAAATAGCGAGGGCTAGTACTACTGGAAGAATCAAGGGCTAGAGAGGCACTACCGTTTTGTGCGTCACCTTGTGCGTAAGTGGCGCAAGCATAGCCACCTAGAAATAGCGAAAACAGCAGTGCAACCAAGCATTGCTGCAAAAAACACCAAGATCTAGATCGAAAAAGACGAACCACAACCGCATGTTGTTGCTGCATTAGGATTATTCACCACAAACTTAGAGCCCTGAAGACCCTCTTCATAATCAATTTGAGCGCCAACCAGATACGGATAACTCATGGCATCAACCAATACAGTAATACCGTCTTTTTCGATAATGGCATCATCATCAGAGGCTAACTCATCAAAGGTGAATCCATACTGAAAGCCGGAACAGCCACCACCAGTCACAAATACACGCAGCTTAAGCGTATCACTGCCTTCATCTTCAAGCAAATAGCGCACTTTATTGATGGCACTAAGAGTAACCATAACGGGTTCTGGGGTAAAGACATCTGGCGCCGTCATAACAACTGACCTCAAGATTAAAAGATAAAGAAATACAATATTCAGCCTATTATCTCTTTAACCTAGTTTTTTAGTCAAGTATTCATTACTTGGGTGTATTTACCAGCTGCACATCGGCACTATAAACTGTCGTATTCTCTTCTGCTGTGACTTGGGTCGACTCTAGCAAAGTCGCCGCAGGTCTTTCTGCTGCCGGGTCAGTAAACACGAGATTACCGTTAACTTGAGCCCCCTTCACCACCTCGATAAGCGCATAGTGAACATTGCCATTAATAACCGCTTTAGCTGCAAGCTCAATATGTTTATCCGAGTAGACATCGCCATTAATGGTGCCATTGATAACTAATGTCGGCACGCGAATATCGCCTTCAACGAATCCAGTTTCCATGATTCTTGCTTGGCCATCATGCTCTTCAGATACGCGAATATTACCCTTAACGCGCCCCTCTACCATCAAATTCCCTGAAAAATGGATATCGCCGATTACTTCTGTACTTTTTGACACTAACGTAGTCGATCCGGTCGAAAAGGATGTATTTGTGGATTTTCTACCAAACATAATGATTAAGTCTCCTGCACCAACCAGCCAAATTTTTTCTCTACAGTTGCACCATTGCGCCCTGTAGACATTGCTTTTAACTCGATACGCTCAGGCTCAAAGCCCGTCGGTAGTACTAGCTCACCTTCAATTCGTTGAAAATATTTAAACCGTAAAGGAATGCGTTTAGTAGATACCTTATTTGAAATATCTTTTAATGATAGACGACGTACACTGTCGCCCTCTCGCCCTACAATTGTAAATTCAACATGCCCACGCAGCACCCGATGCTCTGTAACTAGCTGCTGAACTACCAGCTTATACTCATAGTGCCTTGGTGCGTTCGCTGACAAAATATTCAACGAGCCAATGGTTAGCCCTTTGCTGTCAGCGGTTGGGTGCATCAAGCTTCGATAAAAGGTAATGTCCTGCTCGAGTTCAGCTACTTGCCTTTTTAGTGATGTTAACTCGGCACGAACCTCTTCACCTGCCTTGCGATCAACCTCAGCACCCAATTTAAGGTTCGCTACTTGCTGATCCAGCTTTTCAAGTATGGCCGTTTTTTCACTAACGGCAACACGCAATTGATCCCGCTCAGCAATAGCATCTCGCTGTTCATTAGTCCCGAGATAATTGCCAAGATAAAAGCTGCCACCTACTGCTGCAATTGTCGATAACAACAGTACAGTGATAATAAAAGCGCGCATATAAGGCCGATAAGGAACAACAATCATACGATGTTGCTCACTACCTTTCACCGTTGTTTTCATAGACGTAGTTTTTAATAACCCGGTTTAATGATTATAGATCAAGGCAGCAAAGCTACCTGATTTAACCCCATACGCTCATCAAAACCACACATAATATTCATAATTTGCACAGCCTGACCAGATGCACCCTTTGTTAAATTATCGATAACAGACAAAACAACCACTGTATCACGCTGCTGTGGTGTAAAGACAGACAACCGACAAACATTAGATGACTTTACAGATCTCGTTTGAGGGTGAGAACCTGCGGGCATTACATCGACAAATGGCTCATTCCTGAAACGCTCCTCATAGAGCGCCTGAAGATCTGTCTCAGTATCATTCAATTGGCCATAGAGCGTTGCATTAATACCACGAATAATAGGCAACAGATGAGGGACAAACGTCAGCTTAGCGGGTTTTGCCGCTGCTGGCTGCACGGCTTGCAAGCCTTGCTCAATTTCAGGCAAATGCCTATGCCCGGCTACGGCATAAGCTTTAAAACTATCACTAACCTCTGCAAGTAAATTATCAATTTTACCCTGCCTACCTGCACCGCTTGCGCCACTGGCTGCGTTGGCAATTAAGCGCTCAGGGTCGATCAATTGCTGCTCCAGTAATGGAATCAACCCCAACTGGACAGCCGTAGGGTAACAACCCGGGCAGGCAATCAGTTGCCCATGTTTAATTGCCTCTCTATTGACCTCCGGCAAGCCATACACCGCTTGCGACAGTAGTTCTGGGCACTGGTGTGTCTGGTTGTACCACGAAGACCAAAGCTCGCTGTTACTAATACGAAAATCAGCAGAAAGATCAATGATTTTCACGCCACGCTTAAACAGTGTTGGCACTAGTGATTGGGCAACGCCATGTGGTGTCGCAAAAAAGACAATATCACACTCTGCCAATGCCTCGACATCAGGCTCGCTAAAACATAAGTCGAGGTGACCACGCAAGTTAGGATACAGCTCATCCACGCGCATTCCCGCTTCTGAACGCGATGTAATCACATTAATATTGACTTCGTCATGGCTTATTAACAATCTCAATAGCTCCACACCGGTATAACCTGTGCCGCCGACAATACCTACCTCAATCATGGTTACAATCCTAAACTAATATGTTGTGTTGTGCCGTCAATAAACAGGCTGCTGTCATTATAACGCCAAAGTACGCTGACAATAGCACTCCAAGGCCACTATAATAAATTAACTACTACGCCGACGGTAGCATAATCCACCATTATCTAAAGAATTTGCTGGCGCGAACACTTACACACTACAATAGACTGCATAAGATAATGGGCCTTCTTAGGATATATTCCTTTTGCAAAAAGTATCACTAAAACAATATACACTGAACAAATTGGATGACTTTCGCCATCGTCTTGCCTATATCGATGCGCTCCCTCAACTGACATTCTTAGGCTTTATAATAGGCTTGACCGTGGGCCTTGTGATTACATTGTTTAGAGTAATGATTAACTGGCCGCTGGCTCAACTGCTGCCAATACACGGAGAAAATTTTGAAGCACTTAGTCGTGAATGGCATTTTTTACTACCTGTTATTGGTGCCATTATTATTGGCGTCAGCATGCAGTTACTACCGGCAAAATACCGCGAAGTTAGCGTTGGACACGTACTCACCAGATTGCACAACTTTCAAGGGCGCATGCCTGGTGCTAATTTTATAGTGCAGTTCATTGGTGCGACTATCAGCCTTATTACCGGCCAATCTGTAGGCAGAGAGGGGCCTGCGGTTCACCTAGGCGCAAGTGCTGCCAGTATCGTTGGCCAATGGATGAATCTACCTAATAACAGTTTACGCACTCTTATTGGCTGCGGTGTAGCCGCTGCCATTGCTGCATCATTTAATACACCGGTTGCCGGTGTTATTTTTGCCTTAGAAGTATTATTGATAGAATACACCATCGCAGGCTTTATCCCTATTATTATGGCCTCGGTTTGCGGATCGGTAGTAACGCGAATATTCTTCGGCGAAGAGTTGTTTTTTTCGATACCAGTCATGCAGATGCAGGGGCTGTTAGAAATCCCTTTTATGGTATTTGGAGGCTTAGTTATCGCCCTGTTTGCAACACTCTATATGCGTCTCCAGTTCACCTTTAACTATCTCCAGAAATACCCCATAAGCTTGCGTATTATCGCAGCCGGCATTGCAACGGGCAGCATTGCGTTATTCTACCCTCAAATTCTTGGCCTTGGCTATGATACGCTAAACCAAGTAATCGATGGACAGCTGTCACTCAATTTACTGCTGATGATTGCAGGTGCAAAATTACTCGCCACTAGCTTTAGTATCAGCATGGGTGTCCCTGGAGGCCTGATTGGCCCGCAATTGCTAATTGGCGCGTGTATTGGTGGCGCTTTGGGCATTGTCGGCAATACACTATTTCCAGATAGTACGAGCAACACAGGGTTTTATGTTTTATTAGGGATGGCAGCGATGATGGGGGCTGTTCTCAATGCACCATTAGCAGCATTAATGGCTGTACTTGAAATGACATACACACCGGGGGTTATTTTTCCAAGCATGCTGATTATTGTTATTGCTTGTGTGATCACCCGCCAATTGTTTCGTTGCGATGGTATATTTCTTGAGCAGCTGAAAAAAAATGGCACCAGCTTAACCTCTGGACCGGCACACCAAACACTCAGCCGCATTGGTGTTCGCAGCGTAATGGATACTTCTTTTGTCCGCTGCCGTTATACAGTGGCTTATGATCAGGCTCATACTTTGCTAACACACAAGCCTATGTGGATTGTCATTGAGGAAATTGATAAAGAAAAGTATCTATTAAGAGCCGCCGATTTTGCAAAATATTTAGACAATGCACCTGAAGAGGTGCTCACGCTAGAACAGGATATTGACCTACTTGAAATACCTGCCCAGCGCTATAAATTAGCGCCAGTCAGTGAACAGGCCAGTTTATTTGAAGCCAAACGGCAATTAGACTATGACAATAGCGATGCACTCTATGTTGCTCGCCAACCAAGCAATCCCGTTACTTCAGCAGTAATGGGTATTATTACCCACAATACTATTGAAAACTGCTATCAAATATAAGTACGTAGATAGGTATTTTTATAGCATATTAATGATGCTATAGTAGCTTTTCATATTCTACCTCCCGTTTGGGTTGCAAGGGGTTTTGGCATACATGCTTTGGGTAAAAGCCTTCCATATTATTTCTGTTATCTGCTGGTTTGCCGCACTTTTTTATCTACCTCGCCTATTTGTTTACCATGCAATGAGCGAAGATGAAATTAGTAACGAACGCTTTAAAATAATGGAACGCAAGTTGCTGCGAGGTATTGGTACTCCATCAATGATCGCAACGTTTATATTTGGTATTTGGCTTGTCAGCTATAATTGGGAGTACTATCTACAAGCAAGCTGGTTTTGGGCAAAAATAATATGTATATTAATATTAACGATATATCACCATGTCTGTATTTATTTTTGGCGCCAGTTTTGTAATGATAAAAATAACCATAGCCATGTTTTCTACCGTTGGTTTAATGAGCTGCCCGTGTTATTGCTCATCGGTATTGTATTATTAGTGGTTGTAAAACCAAGCTGGTAGCGCACTATGATTGCAAGTGTGTTAAGCCTGTCAGTCTAAGCAACCCTATATCACAAACAGTGTGATTTACGGAGAATGCTATGCGGCACACCACAAATACCACGCCTGCCTTTTTGAGTTTTAACCACATAGACCCCAGTGGGATTAGTGGAATACAAACTGATATTGAAATTGCCGTTAGCCTCGGCTGCCATTGCGCGCCCATTATTACGGCATTTAACTCTGGCAACACTCACGGGACTAAAACATATAAAATAGCTGACACTACATTATTGATTGAGCAAGCACGAGCAATACTGGAAGACATTCCCATCACAGCCTTCTACGTGGGAACCTTAGGCAGCATTGCCAACATGGAAGCTATTCATTCGATTATTCGCGATTACCCGAAGGTCCCCGTTATTATTAACTACACCTGCGCATCGAGTATAAAGGGCGCACGCTCAACAGAAATGACAGCAGGGTTAAACACTCTTTTACTTCCCCTGACGCAGCTAGTAGTTATCGCAGCAAATCAATGTAGAACACTTACACCTTACGCTGATACCGATGATGCCTGCGCGGCATCTCTTTTAGAAGAGGGCTCAGATTTTTTATTAATGCAGTATGCAAGCACCCTTGGCACCCATAATCAGTTTGGCTTTTACAGTAAACACGGGTTAATCAACAGCTATCGCCAAACAATCGCCGAGGATAATCTCAACATTATTCACAATCACCTCGCAGGTGCAATCAGTGCTTATCTTGCACACGAGTTGCCTATCAGTGATACAGTACAGCAAGGTTTGCGCTATTGTGAAAAGGCACAATCAGCTGCACGAAAAATAGGGTCAGGAAACCCCATATACCATCGACTTTATTGGACTACACCCCCTTAACAACAATGACACCATAGGATCTTCAAATATGAGCCGCTCTCAAGAACTCTTTATCGAAGCACAAAAATGTATACCCGGCGGGGTCAATTCACCGGTGCGTGCATTTAAGGCCGTTGGTGGAACGCCTGTTTTTTTCAAGCAGGCCAAGGGTGCCTACTTGTACGATGAGGATGATCAGCGTTATATCGATTATGTTCTCTCTTGGGGGCCGATGATTTTAGGCCACTGCGCGCCTAGTGTGATCGAGGCTGTGCAACACAGCGCCGCCAACGGTTTAAGTTTTGGTGCACCGACAGCGGCTGAGACCACATTAGCACAAGCCGTATGCGACATTATTCCCAATATGGATATGGTGCGTTTTGTCAATTCAGGAACCGAGGCAACGATGAGTGCTATTCGTTTAGCCCGTGGGGTCACAGGGCGCGATAAAATCATTAAGTTTGAAGGCTGTTATCACGGGCACTCAGATTCGCTGTTAGTTAAAGCAGGCTCAGGGGCATTAACTCTTGGCGTGCCAAGCTCGCCGGGTGTTCCCGATAGCCTTGCTGATCACACCATTACCTTAAGCTATAACAATATAGAACAAGTACAGACTGTTTTTGCTGAAATGGGTAGCGAGATTGCCTGTATTATTGTCGAACCCGTTGCCGGGAATATGAATTGCATTCCCCCTGTAGCGGGGTTTCTTGAATGCCTCAGAGAGGCCTGTACGCAATCTGGTGCACTGCTTATTTTTGATGAGGTAATGACAGGCTTTCGTGTACACCCCCAAGGGGCACAAGGGGCCTACCATGTCGACGCCGACCTCATTACATTGGGGAAAGTGATGGGCGGCGGTATGCCGGTTGGCGCATTTGGTGGTAAGCAACACATCATGGAACATATTGCACCATTAGGCCCAGTTTATCAGGCGGGGACGCTGTCGGGTAACCCTGTTGCTATGGCCGCAGGGCTTGCAACATTAAAAGGACTACAGGCCGAAGGCTTTTATGATCAGTTATTTGCCAAAACAAACAGGCTCGTTCAAGGATTGCAACAAGCCGCCGATAAAGCCGGCATTGCATTTACCACTAATCATGTCGGCTCTATGTTTGGCTTTTTCTTTACACAAGAGCCCGCTATCACACACTACCAACAAGTGATGGATGCAGATATTGAGCGCTTTAACCGATTTTATCATTTAATGTTAGAGCAGGGAATTTATATGGCACCAGCATCCTACGAGGCAGGCTTCACCTCAATTATGCACAGTGATGATGACATTGAACAAACCATTAACGCCGCTGCCAATGCTTTTGCCAAGCTGTAATAGCACGCGTAGCTGACTTATACCGCAAGCCTTGCCATTAAGTGGGCAATAGTGGCTTGCGTTTCTATTGAAGCATCGATAATGGCGCAGCCACTCCAGTGGGACAATACATTTTCGCTGTCATTAATTCCAGGCTGTACCCACAAACAGTCGATCATAAGAGGTAGTATTGAAGTCAAGCCTACCTCTTGAGGCAGGCGAAGCTCTACATGATACAGCTCTTCTTTTGATAACAAATGGTCACCAATTAACAATAGCCCTTCTGTATGAATATTCACTATTCGCCCCAGTGGCTGTTGCGACAGCGCATCATAGACCATTAATGGCTCAGCAATAGTGACACGCTCAAGCTTGCGCTTATTATGATTGCCCTCATCACTTATCATTGCTAGCACCTGTTGCTAAGGGTGCTGAAGGTTCTGTCGCTTTTTCTGGCGATGTAATGTTAAGTTTCTTATAGATATTTTCTAATGCACGCTCAAAGAATGGTTTAGTACTACCTGCAATAATACGCGCATCACTGGCAATCATCTTGCGCGCCAACTCAATACCTGTAAAGGTATTAACGCTTTTACCATCCTGATCTACAAATAAATAGTGCGAGGTATTACTGTTATACCACGCCAATTTTAATCGTTGACTGTCAGGGAATTCAAACCAGGTGCCAAACTCGATTAAACGCAAGTTATCAAGGATACTTTGCTCTTCTTGTGTGATGGGTATATTCATCACTGCATTACCTGCTTTTTCTTGCGCAAGGGTTTCTAATTTATCACGCATTGCCGCAGAGGCAGGCTCAACAGATTTACTCTGTAGTGCCATACGCTGCAATGCTAGTAAAGCATCCGTTAGCTTTTTACTCTTTGTCTTATCATAACCAATCGTTTGAAAGCCGTTTTCTAACGCATCCATAAAGTCGTCATGCATGGCCATTTGACGCGTTTTATCCTTGGCGAGCACTTTAGGTTCTATCGACCACAAGGTATCATCAATAATTTGCAGACCTTGCTTCCATTGCTCTGACCCTTCGTTGTAACGCAACAGAATAAAAGCTAAGTAATCCGACCAAGGCTGGAGCAAAAACAGCAGCACAGCCGATGGCAACTCTTTACCGTCCGTACGCTGGCGAATTTCTTTATTAACCTGCATTTTTACTTCGCGCAGTTTTTCTTCACCTTGAACTTTTTCAGTTGCCCGACGCTCTAGCAATTCCTGTCGACGTGATAGTTGTTTTGTGTATTGACTGAAATCTAATAATAGTTCGGCAAATAAACGCACGTCTTGCTGAAAGCCTTGTAAAATACGTGTCACTATCGCTTTAATTTTATCGTATATATCATACTGAGAGCTGCCGTCGTTGCTCACCCATCGAGAGCCAGCTTCAGCCATACTATTGAGCAGTAGACGTGCAGGATGCTCACTTTGTTCAAAAAAGTCATGGTCGACAAAGGCAAGTTTTAAATACGGTGTATGTAAATGACTAAGTAGAGTTTTAATCGCATCAGGCAGATTGTCATCGGCCAACATATAATCAAATAGCAAACCAACAATATCAATAATTTGCAAATCATGGGGGTTTATAGCACCAGAATTTTTTTCAGCATCCATTAGTGTGTCATTAAGTTGATTAATCACACCTTGTGCACCACTGGCTTTAATATCAAGTGCTGTTCCTGAATCTAGCTGCTGTGTTAAGGATGACATTTGTTGTTGTAACGCTGTAATTGCATTCACAACCTGCCCTTCGGTATATACCGCTTGGCCCGTATAATCTCGCTGATTGTTATAGCGCTCGACATGGCTTTGTAAAACGCGAATAGCGTCCATCAACTTATTTTGATAGACCACACTTGATACCTCATCATCCACCACACCCGCTATTCTTGAGGGCATAGGCTTTGTAGCAGGCAGCATTCCTGGTGACGCCAATATACGCGCCCGCCCAGATTCATCGGTATCATAGAGTTCAGGCAGTATATCGCCACCGGCGAGATAAGCATTGATCTCACGGTATAATTCATTGAGTTCAGCAACCACAATTGAGTCAAATGCTTTATAAGCAAGCATCTTGGCATTAATGCTTAAATCCAGGCGTGTCATCGCTCGACGCAGCGCGACACAAAACTGTACGGGGCTAACCGGGTTGCCAGCATGAGTGATGGGGTTGTCATCTTGTAAGATTGAAAAGCGCTTTGCCAATAAAAAAAGTTGTGAGGCGAACGAAGTTTCAGCACGGTGAGCAATGGATGAAATAGCGACGCTTTCCTCTAATTCATCGTGGCTGATTATAGACAAGTCTTTGTTTAAATACTCCTCTCCCGTTTCGGTATAGAGGTTTTGACGCTTAAACTGCACGAAGCACTCAGACAGGTAACCACCAAAATAACGCAAGAATTCTGTTCGGTTAACTTGTAGCTCTCGCTGATCATCCAAAATCCGTCGGCGCTCGACATCATTTTTTGATAGCTCAGCATAGTGAGCCAATTGATGATTCCACTGGCTTATAAATTTGGCAATACATGCGCGCACATGTTGATTCAGCAGCTTCTGGCTGCCTTTGAGCAATTCTACGACCCGCTTATCAGAAACGCCCGAGGTTGGCGCTTTTTCCGTCGTCGAATCGGTAGGAATATCACTGTCGCTCATAATGTCTCACTGTGAAGGTGCCCACACGAAGTGTGTAAGCTAATGTAAGTATTACAGTAATCGGTAGGCTAGTGCAATGATTGCTATTTAGGCTTTAATTATAGCTAAGATTTTCTAACAGCTTAACTCTGTCGTGGGAGTTAATTCGTATAGAATGCCATTTATACTGATATTCGGCGAATCGGCGACAGAGAACAAGCCTTTTTGGCTGTTTTACAAACAATCACTAACGCCGCTACCACGTAATTATCGATAGCCCTTTAAATTATTGGGCACCTAAATCTTCAAGTTTGTTTTTTAAGGCGACATTATTCGTAACATAACGCAACCCTTGGCGAGCAAAATAGACCGACTGACGCCGATCGTTAAGGCCGCGATAAGCCGAAGCAAGTACCCGGTAAAACTGCGGGTCTTTACGATCAATACGCAAACCCCGCTCGGCCAAGACAATAGCTTCGTCCCATTGCTCTTGTTGTAGTTTACTATCTGCTTGTTTCACCAATTTTGCAGTCAGCGGTACTCGCCTTGATATGGAGGGGGTGGTCGCAATAGAGGGGGTGCGAGGCTCGTCAGCCTGAGGAGGCGCAGACACCGCAGGAATATCAGTAACCGGAACTGGCCCGCTGACTGTCGTACAACCTGCCAATAAAGCCACACCAAGAAATATACAATAACGCCCTACTTTCACTACACTCAAAACCATTTCCTCAACCAGTGTTTAATCGGATTATCCAGCCAGTCGCAGGCTGCTGTTTCCTGCGGTTCAGTGCCTTTAACATAAGGGACTAATTGTGCCCCCTCGCAACGTTCATGGCTACGCAACCCACTGTGTCCATCCACCCAGAAATATTGTATGTCTTCTGGCGGGTTGTGAGCAACACTGCGTGTTGACAACTGTTTAAATATGTCTGCCCAAACAAGTAAGGCACCACTACTACCGGTTAAAGGTGTGGGGCCATTATCATCGCGGCCAATCCATACGACACCTAAATGATCGCCACTATAACCTGCAAACCAACTATCGCGCTGTTTATTAGTAGTGCCTGTTTTACCCGCAACAATAAGATCCCCGGGCAGTATAGTATAAGCCTTAGCACCTGTTCCCGTGCGCATCGTCGCCTGTAGTGCATAGTGCATCAAATGGATTTGCTGAGCACTAATACGAGGCTCACTCACTAGGGGGTAGCGCTGTAATGGTACGCCATGGGCGTCTAAGACAGAACGAATAGAACGTAAAGGAGTGTAAATACCATCAGCGGCCAATGTGTGGTAGAGATGGCTGACTTCAAAAGGCGATAGTGGTGTCGCGCCTAATAACAGCGATGGCAACAGCGGTACTGACTTTTTTAGCCCTAGCAACGACAGAGTGCTGGCAACGTTATCAATACCAACATCCATCCCCAGGCGTGCGGTCGATTGATTATATGAACGTGCCAGTGACTGATACAGTAAAACATCCCCGTGGGAGCTGCGCGAAAAGTTTCGTGGTTGCCACTGAGTGCCATTAGGTAGATCAATGGTAACAGGGCTATCGTCGAGCAATGATGTTAATTGATAGCGCTCAGGCTGGTTTAGTGCGGATAAATAAACAGCTGGCTTAATAAGCGATCCAATCGGGCGTTCAGCATCTAAGGCACGATTAAACCCACTGAAGCGTGGATCTCTGCCACCGACAATAGCCAGAACTTCACCACTGCCCACTGCCGTGATTACAGCCGCCGCCTGGAGTGTGTCCTGCTTGCGATAGCTGAATTTTTTTAAGCGCTCAGCGATCGCTTTTTCCGCCTCTGCTTGCACACTTGGCGCCAGAGTGGTAAAAACCCGCAACCCTTCACTTTGTAAGTCCTCATCGCGATAATCTTCTCGTAACTGCCGTTTAACCAGATCTAAAAACGCCGGGTAGTCCCCTAACCTACGCTGATTATTCTCGATGATATCAAGTGGTTTAGCCTTGGCTTTTTTAAATGCATCAGCAGAGATCAGTTGGTGGGAGGCCATAATCTGTAAAACGAGATCCCTTCGTGCTTGAGCCCTTTCCGGGTGCTTCCATGGATTGTAGTAAGAAGCACCTTTAACAACACCAATTAATAATGCAATTTGGTGAGTTTTGAGCGATTTAATCGGTTGGTTAAAATAGTGCTGCGATGCCAGCCCAAAACCATGAATACCTCTCGGGCCATTTTGTCCAAGATAGACTTCATTTAAGTAAGCTTCGAGGATATCAGATTTTTCATAGCGCCACTCTAGCAGCACCGACATAAACGCTTCTTGTATTTTACGCCATAAACTGCGCCGCTGGTTGAGATAAAAGTTCTTCACCAATTGCTGCGTGAGTGTACTGCCACCTTGCACCATGCCTCCAGCGCGAATATTTGCCAGCATTGCCCGCGCAATACCTTTTACTGAAATACCATGGTGACGCAAAAAATCCCGATCTTCCACAGCGATAAGTGTCTCACCAAGCAACGCAGGGATATCCGCCAGGCGCAGCAGTACCCGATCTTCGCCATGAGCAGGATAAATACTGCCTATCTCTTGAGGCTCAAAACGCATGAGCAATTGCGAAGGGTCACTTGTCTTTAAGTGGGAAACTTGCCCATTGTTTAAGGTGATGGTGTACTTCTGTGCACTATCGACTTTATCCCAAAATGTAAACCCCCGGGTATAAACGTGATAGCGATGCCCCTGCTTCGCTACCTGCCCCGGCTGGCTAACGCGTTTGACAAACTGATACCCTAGCGCTGACAGCTCTTGCTCAAAGGCGCGGGAACTCAACGGCAGGCCTTCATATACCTCTAACGAGCGCCCGTAAACGCGTGCAGGAATAGACCATTTTTTACCATCAAATTTAGAGCGAACTTGAATATCTAAATAGGCAACCCAAGTTATCAGAACAATAGAACAGAGTAATCCCGCCACAAATAGACTTTTTTTCCACAAGGGGCGTTTTTTTGGTGTTTTTCTAGGCATAATTCGCTTTACACTAGGATAAGGGCGTACAATCCGGTTTAAATTTTTTGCCTACACTCGCTCAATAAAGCGATAGGCACTCTTCATAATCAATACTATTAACTATAATTTGCCGCCTTTATAACGGGCAGCTGAATTCTACATTGTCGCGCAGGAAACTATCTATGCATAATTATCATATTTATGGAGTTGGGGCAGCCTTAGTGGATACTGAGATAGAGGTCACCAATGAAGATCTCTCCACACTGACCATCGACAAGGGGGTTATGACCCTCGTTGATGAACAGCGCCAACAAGAGCTTATCACAGCGCTCTCGGATCATTTAGTGGCCTCAAGGCGCGCCAGCGGTGGTTCGGCTGCAAATACTATCATTGCCGCTAGCTATTTTGGCGCTAACACATTTTATTCTTGCAAAGTAGCCAACGATGATAATGGCGCATTTTACTTAAGCGATATGCAGGCTGCGGGGGTCAATACGCCTCCCAATAGCGGGAGTAATGATGGTATTACCGGTAAATGTCTGGTGATGATTACCCCTGATGCAGAGCGCACCATGAATACATTTTTAGGCATCAGTGAAACGCTATCAGCTGATGAGTTGTATGAGCCGGCACTTAAACAGTCTCAATATGCCTATATCGAGGGTTATTTGGTGACCTCAGATACCGGTAGAGCCGCTGCCATTACACTACGTGAATGGGCAAAAGCGCATGGTGTTAAAATAGCCGTTAGTTTATCGGACCCCGCTATTGTTGAATTTTTTAAAGATTCGTTGAAAGATATGATAGGCGAACAAGTCGACTTACTATTTTGCAATGAGGCTGAAGCGCTCAACTTTACCCATACGGCAACACTTGACGATGCGATCAACACGCTTAAATCTGTGGCCAAGCAGTTTGCAATTACTCGCGGCAAAGAGGGTGCCATTGTTTTTGACGGCACGACACTTACACAGATTAGTGCAACACCGGTAACAGCAATCGATACCAATGGTGCTGGTGACATGTTCGCTGGTGCTTTTTTGTATGGAATCACCCATGGTTTTAGCTATGAAGATGCCGGCAAGTTGGCAAGCTATGCAGCCGGCGTCGTTGTCAGCCAGTTTGGGCCACGGTTGCGCCCTGAGCAGCACGAAGAGATTCTTGAGCAATTACAGCCAGCCCTCACTATGGCTTAAACCCACAAGACAGCTTACATGGTAAATTGTCGGTATGTTTTTTCTTAGTTTGCTATACTTATAACCAATAGGTATACCGTTAACATTGGCTTATAGCACAGATAAAAGTGTGCTTATAAGCCAGTCGATTAGCGATCGATAAAGGCAGAGGGATAAGAGAGAATTACACTTTGAGTGAAGAACTACAGTTTGAGGACTTAAAACTACTCCCAGGAACAAAAATAGACCTGCGCTCCGAACAGTATGCTCAACTGAAGGGAGCCAGCGCCTACGTGGGGTACCGCACGCAAAGAGGCATTATCGTCTCTACGCCGCTCAAGGGAGGTAACCCCATTGCCTGCAAAATAGGTAATACGCTCGTTGTTCGGCTGTTTGCCAATCACTTAAATTGTGCCTGTGCGTTTCGTACAGAGATCATCCATGTTTCAACCATTCCCTTTGCCCACTTACACTTAGCAATACCTGAGCAGATGGAAATTGGTGAAGTACGCAATAGCGCTCGCGCCAACGTTCAGCTAATTGCCTCTATTTTCTCGACAGAGACAAAGACATCGCAATCCGCCACGATTAATAACATCAGTGCTGACGGAGCAAGAGTACACAGTAAATTAGCCATTGGGAACATTGGTGATGCTATAAAAATTAGCACTAAAATTAAAGTGCTTGAGATTGAAAATATAGTTAAGGTCGATGGCATTATTCGCTCATGTACAAACATAGACGGTCAGCTGGTCTACGGTATTCAATTCGATAATATCGATGACCAAACTAAACTGGCCATTTACGCACTCGTAATGACCCAACTCACCAGTTAGAGCTATAGCAACACAATTTGCTGGTTCGTTATCGCATCAAAAGAATACCCTACAAACTGTAAAATACTATCGGCAATTGGCATCAATTGCTTATCAATGTAGTGTTGATAATCAATCACACTCTCACTAATAGCAACAGGTTCTGGCCCATTAACCGTCACGAGATAGTCGACCCAGTCCCCCCGACCTAGCGACTGACCACTGACCTCGGCAAGTTTGCGCGCCGCCTTAACATGAGGCGGGTTACTTTTGTGGTAGTCCGCTAGGGGTCTACGAAGGCGCTTACGATACACCAACTCACTATCGCGTTGGCCCGCCAACACATCAGCTACAGTCTTATTAATATAATCAACAAATGGCTGTTCATTAAAGACCATTGCATACAAATCTTGCTGGAATGTTTTTGCTAGTGCTGTCCAATCCGTGCGTACAGTCTCTAACCCTTTAAAGACCAACTCCGCTTTATTATTGCGCTGAATAATACCCGCATAACGTTTTTTACTGCCCTTTTCCGAGCTGCGTATTGTCGGCATAAAAAAGCGGCTGTAATGTGTTTCAAATTCAATTTCTAATGCACTGGTAATACTGAACTGTACTTGCAGCTGCGTTTTCCACCACTGATTGAGCCCTGCGGCTAACCCTGCACCAATCTCATGAGCGTTCTCATCCGTACACTCTCGATCGAGCCAGACAAACAGGGAATCGGTATCACCATAGATCACCTGATAGCCTTCGGTTTGAATCCAATTGCGACTTTGCTGAATAATGTCGTGGCCGCGCAGAGTAATAGAGCTGCATACACGCGGGTCAAAAAAACGGCAGCCGGTAGAGCCCAGCACACCATAAAAAGAATTCATGATGATTTTAATCGCCTGCGATAAAGGCACATTTTTATCGCGCTTGGCTTGCTCACGAGCAGACCATAGGTCTTTAATAAGATCAGGCAACACAAAAGTATCACGAGAGAAATAAGCGCCATTAAAACCTTGAATCGTCTCGCTCTCTGCCATCTGTTGATGCTGGGCCGCCCAAAAAGCTACTGGGTCGATAGTAAAGGTTCTAATAATACTAGGGTACAGACTCTTAAAATCTAACACGAGTACGTGCTTGTAAAGGCCGGGCCGTGAATCCATCACATAGCCACCAGGGCTTACGACATCAGTGCGCACCTCTCCAAGGTTAGGGGCAACATACCCTAGCCTGTGCATACGCGGTAAATAGGCATACTCAAAACTAGCCACAGAACCACCAGCACGATCTAAAGGTAGCCCGGTGATTTGTGCGCGAGCTACCGCAAAGGCTAATAACTCCGTGTGCTCGAAAATATCCCATACCAACTGGCAATCGCGCAAATTATACTGAGCCAATGCATTTTTATCAGTCGTAAATAGTTCACTGATACTGCCTGCGCGATCGTCGTGTTCAAGTAGCTTACCACGGCCTAATAGCTCACTTGCTACATGTTGTAGACTAAAGCGGTCAAACTGATAAAACGCCATTCGTAATAGCTCAATACCATCGAGCACCACGCGTCCGGGTATTTGCAGATAACGGCGCTCGCGCTCACTATCTTCACGCCAATAGGGTAACTGCCGCGCTCGACCAATGCGAAAGGGCACCCCCCACCGGCGACATAGCGTCTCCAGCACCCAGAAGTCAAACTGTACGACATGCCACCCAATAAAAATATCGGGATCTACTTGTTCAACCCAGGCTAAAAATGCCTGTAAGCAGGCTTTTGCTGTGGGGCAAAAAACAATCCAAGGCTCTGGGTCAGTATTCACACTAGCCGCGCCCACCATAAAAACACACTGTTCAGATGCATTAAATACGGCGATGGAATATAGTTCTTTTGCATCAAATGAGGTCTCAATATCTAACGATACAACATTGAGCACAGGCATAACCTCAGCAGGGCGAATACCTGCTGTCGATACTTGTTGGTAGCCTTCGGGGTGAATAGATAGACCTTGCTCACTAAAACTAAGGCCCGCAGTGACAAAACGCTCCATAAAAAAACGCTCAGCCGGCTTAATATCCGCCTCCCACACCGGTATTTGATGCTGCTGTAGTAGCTGCCGAAGGTCTTTTAACTGGCGTTGCTGCAAACAATACACACCCGAGACAAGTTCGTTATGCCAAGTGCGCAATGAAAGTGCATTAATCGTGACTGAAGGGCCATTTAAGGGCGATTTTTGAAGCAGTGTTTGAATGTGCTCAACATCACTTTGGCGCACAAAACAAATCGCACGCTGCTGTGGAATGTGTAGGCGCACAGGTCCTGTCTGGCTGGTTAGCCAGACATCCAACTCAATACCTGTGGGGGTGTCACGCCACTGACGGGTGAGAATAAACCCCTCAGGCACGATGTATATCACACATCAAATCAGCCTTGAGACAATAAGTCTCGCAGGTCGATAATAGCGGCATTAGCACGAGAAATATAAGAAGCCATTACCAGTGAGTGATTAGCAACAAAACCAAACCCGCTGCCATTGAGTATCATCGGGCTATAGACTGTTTCCTGCGATGCCTCAAGCTCTCGAATGATTTGCCGCAAACTTACCGTAGCATTCTTTTTTTCAAGAATGTCAGCAAAGTCAACCTCAATGGCCTTCAATAGATGTACAATCGCCCAAGAGGAGCCACGTGCCTCATAGAAAATGTCGTCAATTTCCAACCATGGCGTTTTTGTTTCTATATTGTTAGGGACAGGCGTTGACTGAGTTGCAGCGGAATCTCCCGCCAAATTAGTGTTGACTCTGCGCTGCCCAACACTGGCACTCAAGCGTTGAGATAAGCTACCTAGACGAGTTTCAACGGTTTGTAGCCAATAGCGAAGATTGTCTGAACGCGCATAGAACTGGCCATCGTTATCATCCTCATCCACTAGCCTACGGTGATAATTATTAAGATACTCTAACGCTTCTTCGTATTGGGTTTCTGAGGCAGGTAAAATCCAACTCTGGTTGTTAAAGTTAAAACGTGGCTCAACCTCAGAGAGGTCTTTGTCCTCTGTCGATTGCGATTGTGAACGGCTAAATGCCTCGCGCATAGCCTTACTCATATCGCGAACCTGAATGAGCACGCCGTATTCCCAATGGGGCATATTATCCATCAAGATACCCGGAGGGGCAATATCGTTAGATATAAAGCCGCCAGGTTTATCTAACAGCGTTTCGGCAATTTGAATCAATGTTGCTGTGGTTACACTACCGGTAACAACCTGGCCACCATGGGCCTCCGCTCGAACAGCTGCATTATCAACAACGGCAAAGTAGCTAGGCGTTAAGCTCCAATAGATCCCCAGCACTAAAACAATGAATAAATACGCACCTAAAGCACCCAGAATCAAACGAATCCAACGCGGCCGATGCCTAAGGCTATCACTCCAACCAACATACCTGTCGCTACACCAGCGTTGAATCTTGTACCACTGGGATCTAATCGCATCCATTGACATATACTTTGTACCTACAACGGTTATTCACAGAGCCGTCATAGTAACGCTAACCCGAATAGTTGACCAGTAGTAGAGAGTGGTCAATAGGCGCCATCACCATCCACAAAATAACGATGGCAGGGTATCAAGCCTTAGCTAATAGTAGGCTGCGATTGTGGTTTACCCAGCCAAAACCCCTGCCCACCTTCAACCCCTAGTGATAACAGCACCTGCCACTGCTCATCATCTTCAATACCCTCTGCCAAAATAGTGATATCGCAAGTTTTAGCAATAGCGACCAGTGTTCTTATAAAAAAGCGGTGATCGCCATCTGTGGCAATATGTTGAATAAAGCAGCGGTCTATTTTTAAATAATCGACAGGTAAGCTTTGCAAATAGGCGAATTCAGCTGTTCCCTGCCCAAAGTGATGTAGTGACAAAGAAGCACCTAAGGCTTTGATAGTATTCGCAAAACTTCTAACGGCAACCTCATCAATTGACAATCCATTAGCCGGTAGTTCAAACACTAACCGTGGGCCAATGGCCGGCAATGCACTGAGCTGTTCATGTAGGTAATCAATGAAGTCACTATCTTGAATGGCACTCATCGATAAATTGATACACACTCTTTGCGGTAGTGAATCGGGATGCTCCAACAAACTCTCAATGACCAGAAAATCGATAGCTGTCATCAAGTGCAAGCGTGTTGCCATTGGCATAAAGGCACCTGCGGGATACTCTTTACCATCAATTACTAAACGGCACATGACCTCATCAAACAATAGAAAACGCTGATTATTGAGTGTTTTCCATACAGGCTGATAATAAAACTGCACCGCTTTTTGCGTAATGGCCTGATTGAGCATTTGCGACCACTGGGATGCGGCAAATGTCGGCTGAGAATCATTAAATACCTGCCAATGGCAACCACTTGAATGTTCATTTTGAGCCTGACTTAATGCGCGATCAGCAGCGGCAAGCAATGCCTGAGAAGGATCTGCATGGGCGATATAACAAGCGCCAATATACACTGCTTGTAATGGCCCCTGTTGCCATTCTAGCGCTTGTAGCTGGGCATACAGCTGCGATGCTAGGTGCTGACTTTCGTCCTCAGCCAATACCGGAACAAATAGTGCAAAATCAGCACCGGAGTGCCTAGATAACAACGAGGCAGGGTGTTCATTTAGCACACTAGAAATAACCGCGGCGACGGCTTTTAAATAATCATCACCTGCACCACGTCCGTGCTCGCGATTAATCATCTCTAAATCGCCGACACGTAGCAAAGCAATCATCATTGAGCCGCCGGCTTTCTCTGAGTTAAGGTAGGCAGATAAACGCGTATCAAAATCTTTTCGGTTGGCAAGCCCTGTGACCTCATCGCGGCGAGTCTGTTCATGTAATTGATCACTCAGTGCCAACTGCTGTTGAAACATTGCTTGAACCTTGCTGACCATACGATTCATCGCAACAATCACACGGCGCAATTCGGGAATCCGAGGTAGTGTGTCTTGCGTATAAAATTCTTTACGACAAATGGCATCGGCTTGAGCCTCAACCTGACGCAATGGTTTTAATAAATACTTTACCGCAATGCCCGATAAACCATAACATAGCACCGCTGTCATTAAGAAAAGCCATACCTGCTCTTTAAATGTACGCCACAAATCCCGATAGGCAAAACCTGGATGACTGACAACTTCAATTTCACCCAGCTGATACCAACCGGATTCGACACTAGCACGCCCTGAGGGCTCTGGCAGTGTTAACCAGTCAATAAACCATTGTGGCACATGCTCAACATTAATGGGCAGTTCGCGCTTTAAGACATCTTGGCCTTGTAAATTGCGATACACAATGCGCCGATAATAACCACGATCAAAAATGACATCGATCATGGATGATATTTGTACAGCATCATTATCAAGCGCTGCTCTCGATATAGTAAACCCCAGTGACGTTGCCGTGTCTTCGGCATGAACTTGGAGTTGACCAAATACATTTAAACGCGCATTGTAAGTAGTAAGAATAAGATTTGCTGATAGTAGCAGCATAATTAAGAGGCTAATAACTAAGATGAGCTGTCGCTGGAGACTCATAGGGTTGCCAAAAAAGTGAAAATAGTAGTAACACTATAGCAAACCTCGTTATAAGCGCGCGCAAAGAGCTGCAATTACTACTATCAATATGACGAAAGGCATTATTCATGGCCTTCTTATTGCATATTTATTTTGCATAGCGTCAAAAAAAATTAATTGTTTATTGAACTAATTTTTCGCAAAAGCTACTGTATTTAGTAGGCTTAAAATTAACAAGGGTCTATCCTTATACGAGGGCGGCTAAAAAAACGAATACCATGTTATATATGCATTCACAAACAGCGCTTATTACCTGGTCAGTATTAGCGCATCAGGAGGCAATCCATGACAATATTCAGCCATTACAGAGAACGTTATGACGCTACGCAGCAAGAAGAGATCAGTATTCAGGAATACTTGGAGCTGTGCAAACAAGATCGCAGCGTCTACGCATCTGCCGCAGAGAGAATGCTCTCAGCAATTGGAGAACCAGAACTCGTTGACACATCGACAGATCCTCGTCTGAGTCGTATATTTTCCAATAAAATTATTAAGCGCTATGAAGTCTTTGAAGACTTTTACGGGATGGAAGAGGCGATTGATCAAATCGTATCCTTCTTCAAGCACGCCGCACAAGGGCTAGAAGAAAAGAAACAAATCCTCTACTTGCTCGGCCCTGTTGGTGGTGGTAAATCATCGCTTGCTGAAAAATTAAAATCACTCATCGAAAAAAACCCTATCTACTGCTTAAAAGACTCACCTGTCTTTGAATCTCCCTTAGGTTTATTTGATGCAAACGAAGACGGAAAAATATTAGAAGAAGATTACGGCATCCCAACACGTTATACACAAACCATTATGTCTCCTTGGGCAGCTAAGCGCCTCAAAGAGTATGGGGGTGATATCAGCAAATTTAGTGTTGTACGTATCTACCCTTCTATTTTAGATCAAATTGCCGTATCAAAAACTGAACCAGGTGATGAAAACAACCAAGATATTTCATCGCTTGTTGGCAAAGTTGATATTCGCAAACTGGAAGACTTTCCACAAAACGATCCAGATGCCTACAGCTTCTCCGGTGGGTTGTGCCGCTCGAATCAAGGCATCATGGAATTTGTGGAAATGTTTAAGGCACCGATCAAAGTTCTACACCCATTGCTCACCGCCACACAAGAAAGCAATTACAACAGTACCGAGGGTTTAGGCGCCATCCCTTTTGACGGCTTAGTTCTTGCGCACTCAAACGAGGCCGAGTGGCAAACTTTTAGAAACAACAAAAATAATGAAGCGTTTATAGACCGTGTCTATATCGTTAAAGTACCCTATTGCCTAAGGGTATCAGAAGAAATATCGATTTATGAGAAGCTACTTCAAAACAGCTCCCTGTTTAATGCCCCCTGCGCCCCTGACACACTTAAGATGCTGGCACAGTTTATCGTATTATCACGCATGAAAGAGCCAGAGAACTCCAATTTATTCTCTAAAATGCGTATCTATGATGGGCAAAATCTTAAAGATACAGATCCCAAAGCTAAATCGCTGCAAGAGTATAGAGACGCCGCAGGCGTTGACGAAGGCATGAATGGGCTATCAACCCGATTTGCCTTTAAAATACTCTCGAAGGTCTTTAATTTTGACCCTACCGAGATTGCGGCAAACCCGGTACATCTGCTTTATGTTCTAGAGCAACAAATTGAACAAGAGCAGTATCAAGAAGAAATTCGGGATCGTTATTATTCATCAATTAAAGAATATCTAGCACCACGCTATATTGAATTTATTGGCAAAGAGATTCAAACAGCTTATCTTGAATCTTATGCAGAATACGGGCAAAATATTTTTGATCGATATGTCACTTATGCCGACTTTTGGATTCAGGATCAAGAATACCGAGACCCGGAGACCGGAGAAATACTCAATCGCAGTGCACTCAATGAAGAGCTAGAAAAAATCGAGAAGCCCGCCGGCATCAGCAATCCAAAAGATTTCCGCAATGAAATCGTTAACTTTGTATTGCGTGCACGCGCTAACAACAACGGCGACAACCCCACTTGGAATAGCTATGAAAAACTGCGCACAGTCATTGAGAAGAAAATGTTCTCCAATACAGAGGATCTCTTACCTGTAATTTCATTTAATACAAAATCCTCGGCAGACGACAAGAAAAAACACCTGGATTTTGTGGAGCGCATGGTCACTAGAGGTTATACTGAAAAACAAGTTAGGTTACTCTCCGAGTGGTATTTACGGGTCAGAAAATCACAATAACAAGTACTAACCAGCACACTGCCTGAAACAGGCAGTGCTCCTAATGGTTTTCTTAAGAGGTAGTTTGTGAGTTATATAATTGATCGCCGACTAAACACCAAAAAGAAAAGCACTGTCAATCGCCAACGATTTTTAAGACGCTATCGGCAGCACATTAAAAAAGCAGTTGCCGATGCTATCGACAAACGCTCTATTACTGATGTTAAACAAGGCGAAAAAATCAGCATCCCTGGCAAGGATATAGAAGAGTACACATTCACTCACGGGTCAGGTGGGCGCAATACCCGTGTATTACCGGGTAATGATCAGTTTATTGCTGGTGATCAAATGCGCAGACCAAAAGGCGGTGGAGGTAGCGGTGGCAGCGGTAACGGCGCCAGCGATAGTGGCGAAGGCATGGATGAATTTGTTTTTCAAATATCACAGGAAGAATTTCTTGATTTTATGTTTGAAGACCTGGAGCTGCCCAATTTAGTTAAACGTCAGCTCGCAGGTAATGAAGACTTTGAAATGAAGCGTGCCGGCATTAGCAATGAAGGATCCCCCGGAAAAGTCAATATCATACGCTCGCTACGCTCAGCCAACTCAAGACGTATCGCACTGACAGGAAGAAAGCGCAAGCAACTAAAAGCACTTGAGAGTGAAATTGCAGCGTTGCTGCTGCAAAATTACAGTGAGGAGGACCCTATTGTCTCGGAACTGATGGAACAAGTACAGGTTCTACGACATAAAATTAAGCGCGTTCCTTGGCTTGATGATTTCGATTTAAAATACAATTTGCACGTCAAACATCCAGTACCGCGTTCGCGGGCAGTTATGTTTTGTCTAATGGATGTTTCAGGCTCCATGGATCGACAAACTAAAGATACTGCCAAACGGTTTTTCTTATTGCTCTATTTATTTTTGCAACGCAATTATGAAAAAACCGAAGTGGTTTTTATTCGCCACCATACCAGCGCTAAAGAAGTCGATGAAGAAGAGTTTTTTTACAGCAGAGAAACCGGAGGCACTATCGTATCTAGTGCATTGCACTTGATGGATGAAGTTATCACTGAACGTTACCCTCCCTCACAGTGGAACATCTATGGTGCTCAAGCATCTGATGGGGATAACTGGGAGGATGACTCATCAATATGCTATGACCTGCTCACTAACAAATTAATGTCTAAATTGCAGTATTTTTCGTACATAGAAATCACCAGCCGTGAAGGCCAGGCGCTATGGCATACCTACCAAAAAATACTTGAGGAATACCCGAGCAACTTCACCATGAAAAACCTACAACACGCCAGGGATATTTACCCTGTCTTTAGACAACTTTTTCACAAGAAGGTCGCATGAGCAACAACCTCATTTCAACCGGTTCCGAGTGGAGTTTTGAGCTCGTTGAAGCCTACGACACGGCAATTGCTGCAATTGCCGAAGAGTTTGGCTTAGACACCTACCCTAACCAAATCGAAGTTATTAGCTCAGAACAAATGATGGATGCCTATGCATCAACGGGAATGCCTATAGGCTATCAACATTGGTCTTACGGCAAACAGTTTCTCAATGTAGAACAATCCTATAAACGTGGCCAGATGGGCCTGGCTTATGAAATAGTCATCAACTCTGACCCCTGCATCGCCTACCTTATGGAAGAAAATACCATGATGATGCAGGCATTGGTCATTGCCCATGCCTGCTACGGACACAACTCTTTCTTTAAAGGCAATTATCTATTTCGCAGCTGGACTGACGCATCATCAATTATTGATTACTTAGTTTTTGCTAAAAACTATATCTCCAAGTGTGAAGAAAAATACGGTGTCGATGCCGTTGAATCACTGTTGGATTCCTGTCACGCGTTAATGAATTACGGTGTTGACCGCTATAAGCGGCCCTACCCACTATCAGCACATGAAGAGAAAGAACGTCAAAAGGAACGTGAAGAGTACTTACAAAAACAGATCAATGACTTATGGCGTACTATTCCAAAAGAACTAGAGCCCGAGAACATTAAAGATATCGAGCGTTTCCCATCGGAACCTCAAGAAAATATATTATACTTTTTCGAAAAACATTCTCCGCTGCTAGAACCTTGGCAAAGAGAAGTGGTGCGCATTGTTCGCAAAGTTGCACAATATTTTTATCCGCAACGACAAACCCAGGTTATGAATGAAGGCTGGGCATGTTTCTGGCATCACCTGTTGATTAACGAGCTTTATAATCGAGGGCAAGTAACCGATGGGTTCATGTTAGAATTTATGCAATCTCACACCAGTGTGATTTATCAACCCCCCTATAACAGTGAATACTTTTCAGGGATTAACCCCTACACCCTAGGTTTTCATATGATGAGTGATATTCGTCGTATTTGTGAAGAGCCAACGGCTGAGGACAAAAAATGGTTCCCCGATATTGCAGGCAGTAATTGGCAAGAAACCCTCGATTTTGCCATGCGTAACTTTAAAGATGAAAGTTTTATTTTACAATTTTTATCACCTAAGCTAATGCGAGATTTAAAGCTATTCAGTATTCTTGATGACGATGAGAATCAGAATATAGAAGTAACCTCTATTCACGATGAATCAGGCTATCAAGAAGTTCGGGAACTGTTGTCAGCCCAATATAACTTGGGCAACCGTGAACCTAATATTCAAATTCACAACGTGGATGTTCGCGGTGATCGTTCAATTACACTGCATCATTATCGTTTTAATAGAAAGCCACTTGAAGTCAACAGCACCCGAGAAGTGCTCAAGCACATACATCGATTGTGGGGGTTTGATGTTCACCTACACTCTATAGATGACAATGAAACCAAACAAAGCTTTCATTGCCCTCCTATAGAAGATAAGCAATCACAGGAATAAGAACAGTAGATACGTAAGAGAGTATTTTATATTACAAGCCAGCAGCCTGAGGCGCCTCATAAGGTGAAAACTTCAGGCTATTGAGCCAATCAACTTGCTGCGATAGACTTTCTTCATTATCAGCAGCAACCCAAATGCGTGTCCACACTCTTTTGCCATCAAGCATCACGCCGGTATCCACAAGGCTGGTGAATCGGCAATTTTCACCTTTGCGATTACATTTTCGATAAAGCGTCACATCTTTACCCAAAATGGTTGCCGCAATTGCACCATCAGAATCGTGGGCTACCGATTGGCTGGGGCTAACGCCCATATAGAAGCTAACACCTGGCGCGTCACCTCTACGGTAATTAAGCACATCAAAATCTAACCCTTGACGATATCCCCAAGAATATCCTTTCAGCTCTTTGGCGGAAGGAGCGGCATAGAAGTCGCTTGGAATTTCATCTTCAGCAAAAGCCTGAGTAGATATAAAAGCAACTAATACTACTAACACACGAACCATGGATTCATCCTATCAACAATTAAAAAGCATCCTTTATAGCAATAGCATAAGACACATAAACACCATAGCGACACGGGCATTATAACGCCAGCGTCGCAATAGAGATATTAAATTATAATTAGTGTTATTTTTATGCACTATATTGCTATAGCTATAGAGGAAAAGAAATTTAGTGTGCCAGATTGTCTGCAAATCAGCAAGGCTTGCGTATGATAAAAGGCCAGTATTCACACACCAGCGGTCGACATTAAAAAATAATTACGTTGATTTTACAAAGCAAAATTACCTGCGCCGCCATCGCTTATAGCACTAAAACAAAACAACAACTATACTGCAAATACAAAAGTGCAGATTTTTTAAAATGATTTTACATTTCAATCAACAATAAAAATGAAGTGCTATCAGTAGCCTCGAACTCCCATGGTTAAAAATGCCTATCAACATACTATTGGACCTAACCATTACCATCGTGCCTAAAAAGCACGTAGCGCTGCTGTTTATCAGTTTATGTTTATACGCCTGTACTAGCGTTAAAGAAAAATCAGAAAGCCTTAACAAGGAAGAGATCATTATCAGTACCGCCTCATGCTTGATATTAAAAGCGGTCAAACTTAATCTTACCAACAGCCCACTTTATGAAAAGAATGCATCAGGAGCATGTCAAACTGTTGACACCACAAATAAAGAAGGCTTTTATTACAGCACAAACCACTGTCAAAAAAAATTGTATTTTCGACCAACGAACTTTCAACAATTTTGCCTAGACATTAATGAACCATCGTCAAAAAACAGACAGGGTAATGCTGCCACATGGCGCTATGATTTTCCCGCATGGACACTATACCCATCCTTTCTTTACGATGTGGGTGTACTGAGTATATCATCCAATCACCATCCGTTTATGCAGCGTATACACTACCGGTCAGTACCGAGTGAAGCACATAAAACAATGAACAAGGATGCACCAAAAGTATGCCACCTAGAGATGCGCGTCTATAAAAAATCTATAGCATCAACCACATTAAAGCCCTTGATTATGTTTCATGGCGGCGGATGGAAACGTAGAGGTCTTGCTTTTACCGCACTAGAAAGTAGCATCTCGCATTATACAGAAAGAGGGTTTATCGTGTTTGCACCTTTTTATAGGCTAGCTGGTACCAGTGATGGTAATAGCGAGTGCAATAATGCGAGCTGGCGCGCGATAGTCTCCGATGCGGAAGCAGCGTTAACATGGGTGATTCAAAACGGTAGTAAGTTTGGTGCAAATACGGCTGAGAATATATCACTTGTGGGTAGTTCCGCAGGTGCACACCTATCACTGTGGCTGCACACTTACCACACAGACTTAATCAAAAAAACGGTTCTATGGTATCCACCCACCGACTTTGCCGACTTTATCATTCAGGCAAAAAAAACACGTACCTCAGAAGCCGGCGAAAAAACACTATCAACATTTTTAGGTGAATCTATTTACCGTATTGGCATCACCAGCGATAAAATCATTAAGAATAGTTTCCCTCCTATCATTGCCAAAGACCCCGCACATTATAAGCCATTATTTATAGTACACGGTAAAAAAGACACGCTTGTGCCTGTCACCCAATCGGTTAGACTGTGCAACGCATTACAAGGAGACCCAGAGAAAGGTAACGCAAAAAATAATGGCGGCGAAGTTAAAAGTGGTCTATATTCCAAGCGCTACCAATGCAACCTTAATAGTGAATTGCATATCGTTGCAGAAGGCAAGCATGGCCTCGATGCTTGCATCCCTTTGATTAGCTGTCCAGCGGGCCCACCCAGCAGCCAAAAAGCCATTAAAGAAATAGTGCAAAGTAGCCTAGCGTGGCTTAGCCGGTAAATCATGATACAAACCATTTTAAACCATAGATTTTTTGCCACACTATCACTGCTTTTGTATGCGAGCCTGAGCGGTTGCGATATCACTCCCACAGCGAAATTAGTGAGCATATCAGGCCCTGTAGCGCCAATTATTAATGGCCCTATCGCTATCGCAAATACAAACTATAAAATTATCCCTCTCAATACCGCCGTACAGTTAAGTGCAGCCAAAAGCTCACACACTAAAAACCAATCGCTGAGATATTTATGGACGTTAATTAAAAAACCCATCAATAGTCAGTTGCAATGGGGGAGTATTGAAAAAACACCTTTATTTACGGCCGATGTAGTCGGTGAGTATACTATTGAGCTAGTGACTTATGACGACTCTAAACGCTACAGCAAACCATTTAACATTATACTGACAACACATAAAACAGCACGCAAGCCTATTAATTTTGTTGCATTAGGTGATATGGGCACGGGCAAACAGGCACAATATGATGTTGCCAATGCAATAGCAAGTGTCTGCCAACAACAGCAATGTGACTTTGCCATAGGACTTGGCGACAACATTTACAATGCCGGTGCACGCTCGGTAGATGACGACCAATTTATTGAAAAATTCGAAAAACCCTACCAGTCACTTGATATGCCGTTTTATATGGTATTAGGCAATCATGACAACTCTGGCTTATTTGCCGGCGATGGCGGTTTCAACTATCGGGGCAATATTGAAGTGCTCTATACGACCAAACCCAACAAGCCCAGCCAGAAGTGGCAAATGCCTTCTCGTTATTACACGTTCAGCACGCCCAAAAAATTTCCCATTATCGATTTTCTTGCCTTAGACTCTTCTGCGCTGACCAGCCTACATGATCCTACACCACACTTTGCACTCAGACGTATCATGCAACAACAGGGAGAGTGGATCAAAAATACACTGCTTGGCAGCCAGGGGCAGTGGAAGATTGCCTTTGCACATCATCCCTATATCTCTAACGGCCGGCACGGCAATGCAGGACAATATGATCGAGTACATATTCTACCGGACAACTATTTTCTAAAGCGTATTGCAGGCGGTTATTACAAAGAATTTGTTGAGCAATACCTATGCAATAAAGTAGATATTATAATTGCTGGGCACGATCATAACTTACAGTTATTAGAACCGAATAGTCGCTGCACAAAAACACACTTCATCGTCTCAGGTGCCGGCGCAAAAACAACAGCTCTAGGCCCCACCTACAATAAAGCCTACTGGCAAACACAATCGCTAGGTTTTTTTTGGCTCTCGGCAACATCTGATACCATAATTATTCATGCGTACACTGTTAACGATAATCACCACACTCTGGCCTTTAGACACCTTATCAGCAGAAACGCCCACTGATCGCACAACCATCAGGTCATAAATAGCGATATAGCTACACAACTGTGCCATTAATCACACTGTCACTATAATACCTCAGCCCGCTATCGACGCCAGAGCTGATTTTCTCTAGGATTATCAAGTATCAAAGAGAACCCATAGCGCTGCCTATTGTCAGATAGCTATGATTTTAAGAGAAGTAACCCTAAATATGTGACGCAAGCCTTCAATGTTTGCCTCAGCTGCTCGCCTTTATCATCATCACGGATATACTTTAAGCATGACAATACAGTTATTAAGCCGGCTTAGCCTCATCCTTTTATTATTGCTTGGCAGTACACTTAGCCATAGCCAGCAGACACTGCAATCACCGACGACCAACAGAAGCAGTATTAATGACTTGCTCGCTGAAGAACCCGATGATGACCTCTCTGATATCCTCTCGCAACAAGATGAATTTCTACCTGTCAATGAAGCCTATAAATTGGAGGTATCAGTAGAGAATGAACAGCTTGTCGCCGAGTGGATAATCGCTGACAAGTACTACTTATACGGCGAGCAATTCAAGTTCTTTGCTATACAAGGCTCACAGCAAAACGCAATCAAAGCACAATTGCCTGTTGGAATGGTGCAATATGATGAAGTATTTAAAAAGAATGTCGAAAAGCACTACTACAACGCCCGAGTCATACTTGAGCGCGCACAGCTACCTCAAGATCAAACCTCAACGCTATCGATTACTTCGCAAGGCTGTGCTGACGCAGGCCTATGCTATCCACCCGAAACACAGTTTTTCAGTTTTGACCCTGTCAACAATACCGTAACACCCACAACGGCACCGGCAACAACATCCACTTCCCTCAATGGCACGCCTCCCCCTATTGCCAATAGCGCTTGGCTGCCCATTATCATGATCCTCTTTGCAATGGCCGGCGGGCTCATCTTAAATCTCATGCCTTGTGTCTTCCCGGTGCTGTCCATCAAAGCACTCAGCATTGCCAATGCGGGACAAGACTCTCGCACCCAAAAAAGACATGGCTGGAGCTATACCATTGGTGTAATGGCAACATTTTTACTGATTGCCATTACATTAATTATCGTACGCAAAACCGGAGAGGCTGTAGGCTGGGGCTTTCAACTGCAATCACCCGGATTTATCACACTACTGATTTATTTATTTTTCGCAATGGGGTTATCGCTCTCAGGCTATATTACCTTTGGCACGCGATTTATGGGGACAGGTCAGGAGCTCACGCAAGGCAACGATCTTAAACACTCCTTTTTTACCGGTGCACTAGCAGCTATTGTTGCCAGCCCATGTACAGCACCATTAATGGCTCCGGCCCTAGGTTATGCACTCACACAACCCACCCATATCGCCCTGATTATATTTGCCGCACTAGGTTTTGGTATGGCATCACCCTTTTTACTATTGAGCCACCTGCCCAAATTGGGTGAGTGGTTACCACAACCTGGCGCTTGGATGGAAACACTAAAGCAAGCTCTAGCCTTTCCTTTATACATCACAGCTATTTGGCTTGCCTGGGTATTAGGCCGACAAGTCAGTAGTGACGCTATCGCATTGGTGCTAATCGGCGCCATAGCCATTGTTTTTGCTGCCTGGATACACAATCATCAATACACGCTATCAAAGACAATTACTTTTGCAGCGGTATTATGTGTTGCACTTATTGCCTGGCAAAACAACCAGCCTCGCACTCACACCGATGTTGCCGAAGGCCCTTGGGAAAACTATGATGAGCAGCGACTGAGCGACTTGCGACAAGAAGGGCAGCCGGTATTTATCAACCTAACCGCCGATTGGTGTATCACTTGCTTAGCGAACGAAAAGCTAGTGTTGACTGAAAGTACACTGACACAGATGCAAACAAAAGGCATACACCTTATCAAAGGCGACTGGACAAATTATGACCCTAACATTACTCGCCTACTGGAAAGCTATGGTCGAGGTGGCGTCCCGCTCTACTTACTGTTTCCTGCGAACTCGACTAAAAATGCACAAGTTCTTCCTCAAATCTTAACACCATCGCTATTTCAAGAAAAAATCGACAATATATAGACACGTTAACAGCAGCTTTGCCGAAGTTAGCCACAAAGTGGCAAAACTTCAGCAAAAGGGCCTGCAAAATACACAATTGAGCACTGATTGTGCAAGATGTTATATTTCCCACCTCAGCCACAACGGGTCATCTTCCTTTAAAATCGCCGAACTAGTAGCAAACAGTAGAAAAAAAACATCTTTAAGTAGACAACTTAATTTTTTTCCGTCACACTTTCGCGCACACCTATAATTACCCCAGTTCAATACTCAACTATCAAAGGCGACAATCAATACGATGGCGACAATACTAGTGTTGCACGGACCCAATTTAAATCTTCTAGGTACCCGAGAGCCAGAGATTTATGGCGCGACGACACTCGACGACATCAATTTACAACTGAATGATATCGCTCATAGACACAATCACCACCTGATGACATTACAAAGTAATGCAGAGTACGAGATCATCGAACGTATTCACGATGCCCGACAAGATGGGGTTAATTACATCCTTATTAATCCGGCAGCATTTACCCATACCAGTGTCGCTATTCGTGATGCGCTGTGCGGCGTCAATATCCCCTTTATAGAAGTACACCTATCCAATGTACACAGCAGAGAAGATTTTCGTAAACACTCATACTTTTCCGATGTTGCTCAAGGTGTTATATGCGGGTTCGGTGCAGAAAGCTACAAGCTAGCCTTAATGGCAGCCATTGAAAACCTAAAAACCAAACATTAACTTATTCAGCGGTAGAGACAAAATGGATATTCGCAAGATTAAAAAACTCATCGAGCTACTCGAAGAGTCTGATATTGGTGAACTAGAAATCAAAGAAGGTGAAGAGTCGGTTCGCATTAGCCGTGGCTCACCTTCAGCACCTGTCGCCATGCCAATGCACTATGCAGCACCACAACCCGTCGCAGCCGCGCCTGTCGCCCCAGTAGCCGCCGCGCCCGTCGCCCCAGGCAATAACGACACCAGCGCTCCGGCAGCAGCCATTTCTGGTCACGTAGTAAAATCACCTATGGTGGGGACTTTTTATCGTGCGCCAAGCCCAGGTTCACCGTCCTTTTCAGAGGTTGGCCAGCATGTGAAGCCAGGCGATGTTATCTGCATCATTGAAGCGATGAAGATGATGAACCAAATCGAAGCGGACAAAGCCGGTGTTATTGAAGCCATACTGATCGAAGATGGTGAACCTGTCGAATTTGACCAGCCACTAGTGACTATTGTTTAACAACAGTCCTACACGAGAAGTTAAGGAACTGGTCTTATGCTAAAAAAAATACTAATTGCCAATCGCGGTGAAATTGCCTTGCGTATTCTTCGCGCCTGTAAAGAACTTGATATCAAGACAGTGGCTGTTCATTCACAAATTGATCGCGACCTAAAACACGTCCGGCTCGCGGACGAGTCTGTCTGCATTGGCCCAAACCCATCGGCCAAAAGCTACTTAAATATCCCCGCCATTATTAGCGCAATGGAAGTCACTGATTCAATGGGCGTTCATCCTGGCTATGGGTTTCTTGCGGAAAACGCTGATTTTGCCGAACAAGTACAAAAGAGCGGCTTTACATTTATTGGCCCCGATGCCGATGTTATTCGCCTGATGGGTGACAAAGTATCGGCGATTGAGGCAATGAAGAAAGCTGGCGTACCTACAGTGCCGGGCTCTGATGGCCCCCTGCCCGAAAACAAAGAGCGCTGCCTCGCTATCGCGCAGAAAATTGGCTACCCGGTTATTATCAAAGCAGCCTCAGGTGGCGGCGGTCGAGGGATGCGAGTCGTACACACCGAATCGGCCTTACTCAACTCCATTCATGTAACCAAGGCTGAGGCAAAAGCAGCATTTGGTGACGAAACCGTCTACATGGAAAAGTTTCTCCAAAACCCACGCCATGTTGAAATACAGATACTCGCCGACGGACAGGGCAGCGCTATTCACCTTGGCGATCGCGACTGCTCACTACAGCGACGCCACCAAAAAGTAATTGAAGAAGCACCTGCACCACACATACCGGAAGATGCACGCCGAGATGTTATGAAAGCCTGTGTTAATGCCTGTATTGATATCAACTACAGAGGCGCAGGGACTTTTGAATTCCTCTACGAAGATAACTGCTTCTACTTCATTGAAATGAACACTCGCATTCAAGTTGAGCACCCCGTTACTGAAATGGTCACCGGGATTGACTTAATCAAAGAACAAATTCGCGTTTGTGCTGGTGAAAAGCTTTCAATAAAACAAGAGGATGTCGTTATTCGCGGCCATGCCTTTGAGTGCCGAATCAATGCGGAAGACCCAAAGACATTTATGCCCTGCCCTGGCAAAGTATCAACCTACCATCCGCCAGGTGGTTTTGGGGTTAGAGTCGACTCACACCTATACAGTGGTTATGTTGTGCCACCACACTATGACTCTATGGTGGCAAAGGTGATTACCTATGGCGCAGACCGCGAAGCCGCATTAAGGCGCATGCGCAACGCACTCGATGAAATGGTTATCGATGGCATTCGCACCAATATTGAACTTCAACAACAGCTAGTTCGCGACTCTGCCTTTGGTGAGGGTGGCGTTAATATTCACTATTTAGAGAATAAACTAGGCCTGTAATATAATGCCCTGGCTACAACTGTTTATCGACGCTCAGCGGAACCATGTTGCCGGTATTGAAGCAGCACTGCTCAATGCCGGCGCAGTATCTGTCACACTGCAAGACAATGCCGATCAGCCTATCTTTGAACCAGGGCTCGGTGAGACGCCACTATGGCAACAAACGCGAATAACCGGCTTATTTACCAGTAATACAGATACCGAAATCACCAATCAGGTCTTACATAGACAGCTCACCCAAGCCAGTGCCAACTATCGTTGGGAACAACTGGAGGATAAAGACTGGGAGCGAGCTTGGATGGATAATTACCACCCTATTCAGTGTGCTGAACATTTGTGGATTTGCCCAAGTTGGCGAGAACCACCTGATCACAACGCTATCAATATACTGCTCGACCCTGGGCTTGCTTTTGGAACTGGCACCCACCCGACGACCTTTCTGTGTATGCAATGGCTTGCACAACAAACTTTCTCTGAGCGCGAGATCATCGACTACGGCTGTGGCTCGGGCATATTAGGCATAACAGCGCTGCTATTAGGTGCACACACTGCTACCGGTATCGATATTGACCCTCAAGCACTAATAGCCACTAAAGACAATGTTATACGCAACGGCTTAAACAGTGATGACTTTCAGGTGTATTTACCCAGCGCGTGTCCACAAGGCGATGCAGATATTGTCATTGCCAACATATTGGCAGGCCCGCTTGCGGAACTTGCCGACGAGCTGCTCACACGCCTAAAGCGCGGTGGCCAACTGTGCCTATCAGGTATACTTGCACCACAAGCTGACGCGGTTATGGCAGCCTACAGCCCTCATATCGAATTTGACCCTGTAGCACAAAAAGACGAGTGGGTAAGATTAAGCGGCGTTAAAAAACAGCTATAATTACAATATGTATAACATGCTAATACGATATGTCCCGGGCTCAATACCATTATTCGCCAGACAATCTAAAGCAACAAACATCGCTTAAATTCAATAAGTTGGTTACACTACTTCATCAGGTATCGAGGCTATCTTAGATGCCTCACTCGCAAATTAGGGGCTCACCACCTTATTTGAGCCAATAGGAATACATGTATCATGAACGCCGAGACATCACATACTGTCACTCGCTGCCCCAAATGTGGCACGGCTTTTCGTGTAACGCCATCGCAACTCAGCGCTGCCAAAGGCGCGGTACGTTGCGGCTCATGTCTTACTGTCTTTAAAGCCTTAGAAAAAACACTACAAGATAGTGTAGATAGTGATCATGAACTATCGACAACCAAACCTGTACTGGACAGCGCAAGCAGTGCCGACACTCAAACATTGGCCACACGTACCCCTAATCACAAACCGGACAGAGAACCATTATTTGGTGTCGAGGAAGATGTCTATGATATCGCCAACCAAACGAAAAGAGGTGCCTCGTTATTTGAACGAAAGCCTAAGGGTGATCAAAAGCGCCCTGGCGAAAGCGCCGATGAAAGCTGGGCAGTAGACTTACTGGCAGAGCTAGAAGATGACGACATTAAACCAATTGTCATCAAGCGCAAGCCTAAAGTGGATGTCGATGGCGCCAGCAATAGCAATATCGAGCCCGCCCCCACAGCTGATAACTCGCCGCCAAAAAAACAACCGGAGCTCAAGTCACAACCCCCTAAAAAGCCCGTACCGGATAAAATAGCGCCCAGCGAACCACCACTGGAAGAACTTGTATTTAACTACGACCCACTTAAAACCGATACCGGCGATGACTTCCTTGACGATATTGATGGGTTTGAGGCAATACAAGCAGCACCCACAGATGAAACATTGCTCGATGACACTCCCGGTGAGATGGTCGATCTAATTTCTCTCGATGCGATTGATAAAGCATTAGCACAAGAACCTAGCTATGCAGAAGATCAAGACTATACCCGCACCATCAATTCAGACCCTCTCGATAGATGGCGCCACAACAGCACACGCCAGCGCACCTGGTTGTGGGCTCTAGGGGCTGTCACCGCAAGTATGCTGATTGTTGCTCAAGTCATGTTTTATAAGTTTGAAGCATTGAACAAAACCGAGCCCTATCGACAGGTATACGAGGTTTTATGCCCTATCGCTGGCTGCCAGCTCCCCCCCTTGTCTGCCATTGCAAAAATACGAGCATCTAACTTAGTCGTACGCAGCCACCCCAATGAGGAAAATGCACTCATTATTGATACTATGCTATTAAATAATGCCGAATTCCCACAGGTGTTTCCTGCTTTATTTTTAGAATTCACCAATATCACAGGCAAGTCCGTTGCTGCCAGAACATTTCAGCCTGGCGAATATTTAGGCGGTGAATTGGCCGGCCAAGCACTCATCCCAAGCAACCAGCCAGTGCATATATCAATAGAGCTAGTCGACCCCGGTGAGCACGCTGTCAACTACCGAATACAAGTTGTACCAGCGAAGTAATCAGCGCCTAAAAAAGACGGAAAACAACCCCTTATCGCGCTTTTATGACCGCTTATCCTCCGCACTTTAACAAAAAATCATCACCTTAGACTAGATTTTACTTTCCTACCACTAGGTTAAACGGGTATGATAGCGTCCCAATTTGGTGATTGCAGGCATAAAGATGTTAATGTCATCGACACATCAAAGAATGAAAAACAGTCAACTACACCAGCACATACACTATTAAAATTTTATGTTATACATTGGCCCATGGTTGATCGATAACCCAACTGTTTTAGCGCCAATGGCAGGCGTAACAGACCGCCCCTTTAGACAGCTGTGTCACCAATTGGGCGCAGGGCTAACAGTATCAGAGATGGTAACAGCCGATAAGAGTCTTTGGGGCAGCAATAAAAGCAGGCAGCGCTTAGCTCATGCTGGTGATATTGCACCAAGATCGGTACAAATTGCCGGTAGTGATCCATCGATGATGGCAGAAGCAGCAAGAGCGAACCAAGCACTTGGCGCCCAAATTATCGATATTAATATGGGTTGTCCGGCAAAGAAGGTCTGCAAGAAAGCCGCAGGCTCAGCGCTGCTGAGAGATGAAGCGCTGGTTCGAGAAATATTAACCGCAGTCGTCGATGCCGTTGATATTCCAGTAACGCTAAAAATACGCACAGGATGGAGCTTGAGCGAGCGCAACGGTACCACCATTGCGAAAATCGCCGAGACAAGTGGCATTCAGGCCCTAACCGTTCATGGCCGCACTAAAGAATGCGCATTTAAAGGCAAGGTAGAATACGATACGATTGCCGCGATAGTCGATAGTATCGATATACCCGTGATTGCCAATGGGGATATTGACTCCCCGCAGAAAGCGGCCTACGTACTACAGTACACCGGAGCCGATGCAGTAATGATTGGCCGGGCAGCACAGGGAAACCCTTGGTTATTTGGTCAAATTAATGCCTACTTAAAAACAGGCACAATAATAGCCACCCCGACATCACGTGAAGTATGCAGCGTACTAACGTCTCATATACAAGCGTTGCATGAATTTTATGGCAGTTTTATGGGCGTACGCATTACCCGTAAACACTTAGGTTGGTATTTGAAAGGCCTAAAGGCCGATACAATAAACACAGAGAGCTTTCGCCGAACATTTAATCGGTTAGAACTAGCAGAAGAGCAACTGGACAGCATTCAAACTTTTTTTGAACATCTGCCACAAACAGAGGAACAAGCGGCATGAATACAGCGGAAACACTGATTGCAGAAAACACTTTTGATCAACAGGATGTACCATCTGTATCAAATTTATCAAACCCTAACCCGAATCAATCGCTCAGGGATTGCGTATATGCTGCAATGAACAACTATTTTCGTCACCTCGACGGACAAGAAGTCAGTGATGTTTATGATATGGTTCTTGCAGAAATTGAAGCACCAATGCTTGAAGTCGTAATGAAATATACCCGCCAAAACCAGACCAAAGCCTCTGAAGTGCTTGGTCTTAACCGTGGGACATTACGCAAAAAGCTAAAACAGTACGGATTGCTCTAGGCTTATCGCTTTATAAACCATAACGTACACATATCTAAAAGGGGTGAATCGTTCGCCCCTTTTGCATTTTTATTCTAAACCGCAATCGCGGCCATTCGTTTATTTTCAGGACCAACATAGCATGAGTACTACCGATCTCGCCCCTATAAAGCGTGCACTAATCAGCGTTTCAGATAAAACAGGCATTGTGGAGTTTGCACAGTCACTTCAAAAAATGGGTGTAGAAATACTATCGACAGGCGGGACCTACCGGCTGCTGCGAGAACACAACATCAATGCCACCGAAGTCTCAGACTATACTGAATTCCCTGAAATGATGGATGGCCGAGTAAAAACACTCCACCCGAAAATACACGGTGGCATTCTTGCAAGGCGCGGTCAAGACGATGACATCATGCAAGCTCACGGTATTCAAGCTATCGATATGGTCGTTGTTAACCTATACCCTTTTGAACAAACTGTGGCACAAGAAGACTGTTCACTGAGTGATGCGATTGAAAACATTGATATTGGCGGCCCAACGATGGTAAGAGCAGCGGCTAAAAACCACACATTTGTGAATATAGTGGTTAACGCCTGTGACTACGACACTATTATTCAAGAAATGCAGGCGCACAACTGCTGCACGCGCTACCAGACGCGCTTTGATCTGGCGATTAAAGCTTATGAGCATACAGCTGCATATGATGGCGCAATTGCCAACTACTTCGGCCACCGCGTCCCTGGTGGTAACGAGCACTTCCCACGCACCTTTAATACTCAGTTCGTTAAAGCACAAGATATGCGCTACGGTGAAAACCCTCACCAGAACAGTGCATTTTATATCGAAGAAAATGCACAGGGAGCTTCTATTGCGACAGCCAGGCAATTACAAGGCAAAGCACTGTCTTACAATAATATTGCCGATACCGATGCCGCGTTAGAAACCGTAAAATTATTTGAAGAGCCGACATGTGTGATTGTCAAGCACGCTAACCCTTGTGGGGTTGCAAGTGATACAACGATCCAAGCAGCCTATGAAAAGGCCTTTACCACTGACCCTGAATCAGCTTTTGGAGGCATAATTGCCGTCAATCGCGAGCTTGATGCTGCAACAGCAAAAGCTATCGTCGACAAACAATTCGTAGAAGTCATTATTGCTCCAAGTATCAGTGATGAAGCGCAGCAAATTGTTGCCAGCAAAAAAAATGTACGCCTTCTTGCCTGTGGTCAATGGCAGCATAGCGAACCCTCACTGGACTTTAAACGTGTCAATGGTGGTTTACTTGTACAGGATCGAGACCTTGCCATAATAACAGCTGCTGACCTCAAGATTGTCAGCCAGCGCCAACCGACGCCAACAGAGATTAATGATCTACTGTTCACCTGGAAGGTCGCTAAAATGGTAAAATCCAATGCTATTGTCTATGGGCATGCTGGCCGCACTATCGGCGTAGGTGCAGGCCAAATGAGCCGGGTCAACTCTGCCAGAATTGCGGCGATTAAAGCCGAACACGCCAACCTTGAAGTAAAAGGTGCAGTAATGGCCAGCGATGCCTTTTTCCCTTTCCGCGATGGCATCGACAACGCAGCCAGTGTAGGGATCAGTTGCATTATCCAGCCCGGAGGCTCCATCAGAGACGACGAAGTTATTGCAGCGGCTAACGAACACAATATGGCAATGGTTTTTACCGGCATGAGACACTTTAGACACTAATCTCAGTTGTTAGCGTGCCCAGTAAACACAGCAAGCCATAAAGCTAAGAGAGAGGGATTCGAGCCCTCCACTGTACTGGTAATATTTTTTTGATATAAATGTTTGGAGCGGTAAGCCCTATGAATGTATTAGTTATTGGCTCAGGTGGTCGCGAGCATGCACTGGCCTGGAAGGTCGCACAAAGCAGTGCCATTAGTACGGTCTTCGTTGCGCCGGGTAATGGCGGGACAGCCCTGGAACCTAAACTAACAAATGTCGCCATTGATGCCATGTCGTTTGAAGCACTGGCTGACTTTGCACGTGATAATGAGGTGGCACTCACTATTGTAGGCCCAGAAGCTCCGCTGGTAGCCGGTATTGTCGACTATTTTCGCGAACGCAATTTGAAGTGCTTTGGCCCTTCAAAAGGTGCGTCACAACTAGAGGGTTCGAAGTCCTTCACTAAAGACTTTTTAGCTCGCCACAATATCCCCACCGCCGCCTACGATACTTTCACTGAGGTTGATGCAGCGCTGGCTTATATTCGTCAACAAGGTGCCCCTATCGTTATCAAGGCAGATGGGCTAGCCGCAGGGAAAGGCGTTATTGTCGCCGAAACCCTAGCACAAGCAGAAGAAGCCGTTCGCGATATGCTATCGGGTAACGCCTTTGGTGAAGCCGGCTGTAAAGTGGTCGTTGAAGAGTTTCTCACTGGTGAAGAGGCAAGTTTTATTGTTATTGTTGACGGGCAATACAGCCTACCTATGGCAACCAGCCAGGATCACAAACGCGCAGGCAATGGTGATACTGGGCCCAATACTGGAGGCATGGGTGCCTACTCTCCCGCGCCGGTTGTCACTGAAAGCGTTCATCAGCGAATTATGCAAGAAGTAATAGAGCCAACTGTTGCCGGCATGGCCGCAGAAGGTAACGATTACACGGGCTTTCTATACGCGGGTTTAATGATTGACGATACGGGTGCGCCCAAAGTCATCGAGTACAATTGCCGTTTTGGTGACCCTGAAACACAACCTATTATGCTGCGTTTACAATCTGACTTAGCCACGTTGTGTTTTGCTGCTATCGATAAAACACTCGCCTCTTGCTCGACTCAATGGGATTCACGTGCAGCCGTAGGCGTTGTACTGGCAGCAGGTGGCTACCCGAATAGCTATCGCAAAGGCGATACTATCAGTGGATTACCCACCACAGAGAATGGCGCTGAAAAAGTGTTTCATGCTGGTACTCTATTAAGTACAGACAATGTATTAAGTACAAATGGAGGGCGAGTACTGTGTGCAACAGCACTGGGCAATACCGTGGCCGAGGCACAACAAAAAGCCTACAAACTCACCCATAATATCGAATGGGATGATGTATACTACCGTGATGATATTGCCTATCGCGCTATCGATAGACAATAAAGTACACGCTTATAGATCCGTGATATAGAGCAATACCGTAGCGTAATACAGATAGCCTCGCACCATTGAAACCTATGATAAAAATGGGCTAGTGATAATACCACCGCCCCATTTTTGACTTTGCACACAGCAGTAATGGAGTTAAGTTATGACTCACTCACGCCGCCATACCCCCCTTGATCGTTTTATTATTGAATCCGACAAGATCTTGCGCACACTAAAAGCAAAGCCCACAGCACATGTGCGCCCATCGCCTAGCCACTCTATCGAAGAGTGCGAACTCAACGCACAAGAACAACGCCACGCAGCAGGCTTAATGCGGGTTAATCATACCGGTGAGGTCTGCGCCCAAGCGCTCTACCAAGGGCAGGCATTAACAGCTAAGCTTGATGATGTACGCTCAACAATGGAGCATGCAGCAGCAGAAGAAGTAGACCACCTAGCTTGGTGTGATGAGCGCCTACGAGAGCTCAATAGCCATAACAGCCATCTTAATCCTTTATGGTATGGCCTTTCATTTAGCATTGGGGCATTTGCAGGTGCTGTGGGTGATAAAATCAGTTTGGGATTTGTCGCGGCAACGGAAGAGCAGGTTTGTACACACCTGCAAAGCCACCTTACACAGCTACCGCAAGCAGACCGGAAAAGTCGCGCTATTGTGACACAAATGCTAGAGGACGAAGCCAGGCATGCTCGCAGTGCACTTGATGCGGGCGGCATTTCACTACCCAAGCCCATCAGACTTGGCATGTCACTACTGGCTAAAGTAATGACAAAAACAACTTACCATATATAACGCTGCCAACAGCCCGTTTAGTCCTCTCGTATTTCGTAACCGTGGGTCATGATAACGCCTGCGCTTTCGAGCATGATAGACGCAGAGCAATATTTTGTCGCTGACAACTCAACCGCTTTTGCAACTTGTTTTTCTTTTAAGTCAGTACCTGTTATTACAAAATTAATATGAATTTTAGTAAACGGGGACGGCACGCCTTCAGCGCGTTCTGCGGATAGTTCAGCACGACAAGCAACAATATGCTGGCGCGTTTTCTTTAAAATACTCACCACATCAAAACTCGCACAACCACCCAACCCCAACAACAACATCTCCATTGGGCGTACACCCATATTTCTGCCGCCGTGATCAGCAGGGCCATCCATTACAACACTATGGCCACTGCCTGACTCTCCCAAAAACATAGCGCCATCAACCCATTTGACTGTTGCCTGCATAGAAAACCTCTTTATTTTTGACGGTTAGTTAAACCTGCAAGATTAACATAGACTGGTTAGTATTTGAGAAGTAAAGCATAGGGTTTTTGCATGACTAGTGCTATAGTAAACGGATAAGTGGTTATAGTGGTGAGAAACCAGTGATGGTTATTAGGCTCGCCATACCACAACGAACAACGTAACAATCAGAAAGAGGACTTTCCCTTGGTCGCCGTGTCATTGACCCCCCATATGCGCAATGTAGACGATTTTCTCACACACTGTCATCGACGTCGCTATCCTGCAAAAAGCACACTCATTTATGCTGGTGATAAAAGCGATTCACTGTATTACATCATTAAAGGCTCTGTGACGGTCATCATTGAAGATGATGAAGGCCGCGAAATGATTCTTGCCTATCTCAACGATGGCGACTTTTTTGGTGAAATGGGATTGTTTGAAGAGCAAGATTCCAGAAGTGCTTGGGTGCGCGCAAAAACAGAATGTGAAGTCGCTGAAATCAGTTACAGCAAATTTGCAGAGATCAGTGAGTCACACCCAGAGTTTTTATTTGCACTAGGCTCGCAAATGGCAAGGCGCCTACGCAATACCACTCGCAAAGTCGGCGATCTGGCATTTTTGGACGTCACTGGCCGAGTGGCAAGAACGCTACTGGATTTATGCAAAGAACCAGACGCCATGACTCACCCCGACGGCATGCAAATTAAAATTACCCGACAAGAAATTGGCCGTATTGTTGGCTGTTCGAGAGAGATGGTTGGCAGAGTATTAAAAACACTTGAAGATCAAGGGCTTGTATCAGTGAAGGGCAAAACGATGGTGGTTTACGGTACACGTTGACCATAACGATGACTCCGTTGCAGGCGCGGCTATAAAACGCCACTCCTGCAAGCTACCGCTGCTAATGCCAATAAACATCAACTAGTGAACAGTAGTTACTGGAGTACTATAGAACATCTCTTGTAATTGCGTGCCAGGCTCGTCAGCCCTCATAAAGGCTTCGCCTACTAAAAATGCATCAACACCTTTCTCGCGCATAGCTTGTACATGCTCAACACTGTGTATACCGCTTTCAGTAACTACAATTCGGTCTTGAACGGCGCCCATCAGTTGATACGTTGTCTCCAAGCTCGTCGCAAAATTGTGCAAGTTACGATTGTTAATGCCAATTAGACGATTAGGTAATGCCAACGCCACTTCAAGCTCCTGTTCATCATGAACCTCAACTAATACATCCATGCCTAACTCGTGAGCAAGCGCATTAAGCATATGTAAGCGCTCACTATCAAGTGCAGCAGCAATCAATAATATACAATCAGCACCAATTGATCTCGACTCATAGACTTGATATTCATCAACAATAAAGTCCTTGCGCAAAACAGGGAGCGATACGGCATTGCGAGCAGCTGTTAAATAATGATCAGCGCCTTGAAAAAAGTCCACATCGGTCAACACAGAGAGGCACGCTGCACCACCTGCGGCATAACTTTCAGCAATATCAATAGGCTGGAATGCCTGACGAATGACGCCTTGACTAGGAGATGCTTTCTTAATTTCTGCAATAACAGCGGCATCACCTTGCGCTATTTTAGCCTCAATGGCTGCCACAAAGCCTCGCGGCTCGGTCTGGTCAAGGTTGCGCACTTGTAGCTTATCAATAGGCACATGTTTTTTGCGCTCGGCCACTTCTTCATACTTGCGCGCAATAATTTTCTTTAATACTGTTGGGGTAGACATATCACTCCTCCGATCCACATAATGTTATAAAGCTGTCAATAACTGCATGCTATATAGCACCCGTTATAGCGCTGCATGTTCACGTTTTATAACCCTCTTTTGTTCGAAGGATGTCGCTCTTAAATTGTGTCTCAATATTATCCATATTGACGACAAAATTCAGTAAATGCAGCCAATTCTTGAATTTTAGCGCCGGCCAAACCGCTCCCAATGGCATCCTCGGCCATCAATACACCTTCTTTGAAACTCTCAGAAATACCCGCCACATAAACAGCCGCACCTGCATTAAAGGCAATAATATCAGCTGCTTTATGATTATTTGGCCCGCCATCACCATTGAGAGCCCCTTTAATAAGGGACAATGACTCATCCGATGAAGACACCGATAGCCCCTCCAAGGACTGTACTTTAAGGCCAACATCTTCTGGGTTTAACTCATATTCAGTAATAACACCCTGCTTCAATTCTGCCACATGAGTATTACCAGCCAGTGAAAATTCATCTAACCCATCGGTGGAGTGTACAACTAATACATGCTCGCTCTCTAATTCAGCCAATACCTCAGCCACTAGACGGCACAAAGCCTTATCAAACACACCAATAACCTGCCGTTTAACACCCGCGGGGTTAGTCATAGGCCCTAAAAGATTAAAAATCGTGCGCATGGCCAGCTCTTTTCGAGGGCCAATGGCATGCTTCATCGCGCCGTGATGCGCGGGGGCAAACATAAAGCCAACCCCCACATCCAAGATCGAACGCGCGATCTGCTCCGGGCTAAGATCCAGGTAGACACCGGCGCTTTCAAGTAAATCAGCACTTCCTGTCGCGCTTGAAACAGAGCGATTGCCATGTTTTGCGACTTTCCCACCACAAGCTGCCACTACAAAAGCTGATGCAGTTGAAATATTAAATAAATTAGCGCCATCACCACCTGTTCCACAGGTGTCCACGATATGCTCACCCTGAATAGCAACCGGAACCGCCAGCTCACGCATGACCTGTACGGCCCCAGCAATTTCAGCAACGGTTTCCCCTTTCATTCGCAGGGCCGTTAAAAAGGCACCAATTTGGGCCTGTGTTGCCTGACCGGTCATGATTTCTCTCATGGCGGCAGACATTTGCTCACGACTAAGGTCTTGCCTGGCGACGGCACAGTGTAGTGCCTCTAAAATACTCATTTAAAATACCGTTATATATCAGGTTTCAGCAATTTTATATTGCTCTAAAAAGTTGTTAAGTAGAGCATGACCATAGTCTGTCAAAATTGATTCGGGGTGAAATTGCACCCCCTCAATAGGCAGTTCTTTATGGCGAACGCCCATAATTTCATCCATATTCCCTTGGCTGTCTTGTGTCCAAGCGGTCACCTCTAAGCAATCGGGCAATCGGTGCTTATCAATCACTAAGGAGTGATAACGTGTCGCCTGGAATGGGCTTGGAATCCCCTCAAACACCCCTTCACCAATGTGATAAACCGGAGAGGCTTTACCGTGCATCACCTGCTCAGCACGCACAATGACACCCCCAAAGGCCTGGCCAATACTCTGGTGACCAAGGCAAATGCCTAACAAAGGCAGCTTACCCGCAAAAGCGTCTATAGCTGCTAGCGATATACCGGCCTCAGTCGGCGTACAAGGGCCAGGCGAGACGACTAAATAGTCAGGCTTCATCGACTCAATATCGGTCACACTCACCTGATCATTACGGACAACCTTAACCTCAGCTTGCAGTTCGCCAAAATATTGCACAACGTTATAGGTGAAGGAGTCATAATTATCAATCATCAACAACACAGTAAACCTACCTCAATATTAACCAGTAACGTGGCAATGCCTACGCAAACACCAGGGGAACTAAATGTACATCATCCATTTAAGCAGATACAGCACAAATGCACTGATATGGACCCACCAGCCTCGCATTAATGCACTCATATGCACTTAATTGGGCATTAGCAGTAGATACTACCGTTATGGGTGATTGCGTGCCGACAAGAATCACCGCAAAATACTAACCATTAAGTATAACGACATGTTGCAACGCAGAACAAGAAAAACCCCATTGATCTCATTTCAACGGAGTTGGCAAAAAGTACAAATTCTTTAAAAATAATGTTTTTTGCGACAATAGCTCAATAAAAAGACGGTTTTTTATGATAGTATTAAAGATACCTCTTGCTATACCTCGCAGAAAAGGTTATTTATTGATCAGTGCATATAGGCAGGAGCGGCGCTCATAAACGCGCCACACACCGGTGATAAAAAGCTAGCGCACGTGATTATTCCGTGTAGTTAGTTAACATGACAGGCTCAGCAACCCAAAAGTAAGTAAGCGCTTACTTTTTTTGGCTTGAAATCTGTTTAACAGTAGCGACATGCCCTGCGTTGTAATTGTTGTAACTAAAGCCAACGGGGCTATATTTGTTGCTGCCAACAAAAGCTGACGTAGACAAAACACTATATCACTTGATAATCCAAAATGATTTGATGGGTTAGTAGGAATAACCATGAGCGGTTCAGAAAACGATCTCGAGAGAGGCCAACAGGCGAATACACTAGGCGTGATCAATGGTGAAGGTTCACCTGCGTACAAACTGCCATCGATTGTTGAACATATTCGCGAGCAAGCCTACGATAGTATTAGCCAATATATTTCGCAGTTGTTTGATAGCTGCGACGACCTCTTTTACGATTTATCCAGCAGAGCTAACAGCAATCAGGAACAAGCGCTTTATTTTGAGTCAATGCGTGAAATCCGCATTAAACGACAAGGGATACAACAAAGCTACAGCCAGGAGTTTGATGCTCATTTTCAGCGTCTTATTTCCCCTCAACATAGTGCGCCAGCGCCAAACGCCAGCAATAAGCTCGCGCTCGTACAAAACGATGAACTAGAGATTGATGTCGCACTTGTTAATATGCACAGCAGGGCAAATGACGTCTATAGCGAAGACCTCTATAACCTTCAAGTCAGGCTGGATCACTTACTACCGGGTGTCAATATTGATCAAGAGAATAACCCGCTATCGCCTGAACTGATATCAAGAGCATTTGCTAACGCCTGCCAAAACAATTTAGAAATCAGTATCAAGCCTTTAATTATACTGTTAAAGCAGTTCGAACGCTTTGTACTCAAACGTATGGGTCAGGTTTATGCCGAAGCTAACCAGCTGCTTATTGAAGCAGGTATTGTGCCTAAAATACCACGCAAGCTCAACAAACAGGCCAATAATCCCGAGGGAACCACTCAAGAACATACAGACGAAAATATTCTTGATGATATGGTCAAGCAGCAGAACCGTTATGGTATTCCGCTAGCTCGCAACTACGATGGCTATGATACGCATTTCTCACTAAGTGAATTTAGCGAGCTACTTGCAGGGGCCCGCAATGGTGCGTTCTCTTATGATAATGTCAAACCTTACAGCGACAACCCAGGCCCAATGATGCCCGTCGCAGAGTTGGTCGCCCTGCTCAATAAAGCCCAGACTATTCTCAATCAACAAGGGAAACACGAAACCCCTAAAGCGTATTTGCATACGGTAACATCAAAATTACTAGGCAGCAGAAACCCAAGTAAGCCCCAATCGCTCAATGAGAGTGAAGACGACATAATTAATTTAGTCGCAATGTTTTTTGAGTTTATTCTCGATGATAATCATATTGCTCTGGCCTTGCGCAATCAGATTAGCCGCTTGCAGATACCGGTGTTAAAGCTTGCCCTTAGGGACAATACATTTTTCAGTGATTCGTCCCACCCCGCACGCAATCTGATCAATACTATTGCCGCTGTTGGCGTCATTTATGATGATGAGCGCGACTTAAAGAAAGACAAAATATACCAAACTATTGTTGAGATAGTGCAGACAATTTGTCACCAATATACTTTTGATGACAATATTTTTAGTGAGCTACTGCCTCAACTGGAAAAAATTATCGATAAAGAGCAGCACCGCAGCTCCATTATTGAAAAGCGAACCAGTCAAACAGAAATCGGAAAGTCGCAAGTTAAAATTGCCAATAAAACAGCTCGATCATTTCTAGTTAAAAAATTGCGCAATACAAGGCTACCTGGCTATATTCGTGACTTTCTTATTGACCGCTGGTTAAATGTTATGATTATGGCATTGCTTAAATCACAGGAAGACAGTGAGGAATGGGTAACTATAACCCAGACGGTAGACGATCTTATATGGTGCTGCCAGCCACCAAAAGACAACAAAGCGCTCCAGCGCTTAGAGCGGTTGCGCCCAGATACACTTGAGCGTATCGGAGCGGGCCTAAAGTCTCTCGGAGAGCACGACGATACTATTCAAGAAGAATTAGCACTGCTAGAAGATGCTATAGAAAAAGCAAATAATAACCAGCTAGAAATCACCATGATTAGCGAAAGTGAAGAGCAGACAATTGTTAACCCGCCAACACTGGAAGATAGTGGTGAAAACAATGATAAGACCGCTATTGAAAAACAACAAGATGAGTTCTCTGAGCTCAGCTATGAGGCGCTCAAAAAAGCAGAATCCATTCGCCCGGGTGATTGGATTCACTACCAAGGTGCAACACCAGAAAAAATCATTAAGTGCAAGCTGTCCACAAAGATTAAAACGACGGACCACTATCTGTTTGTCAATCGTTTTGGTCTAAAAGTACTTGAAAAAAGCCGCCGCCAGTTCGCTTACGATCTGCACCAGGGAAAGGCCTCACTCATTGATAATACACCGTTCTTCGAGCGTGTTCTTGATCGTATGTTTGTTAATATGAAGCAAGCCGCAAGTCCAGCCTAATCGACCAGCACACCGCTTAATTCGATAGTAAACACGGCTAATTCTTGATGGATTAGCCGTAAGTCCTCATAATAGCGCTAACCTATCACACAAATCCGCCCCGCTAGAACACCATAGAGCATCTATAATGCACTCTATTATTGTCTAGTAGTGGCAATAAATAAGAAGCGCGATACAATCAGATAATGAACCTCAGAAGACGTCTGAATAAGGTTTGCGGCCAGTAAAAATCATGGCTGACCGATTCAAACGTTCTATAACAACACCAATATGGCAAGCCCGTAAGCACTCAGCTGACACGGCTTTTAGATCACTATTAAAACCGAGCTATTATGGAATCAACCAGTGTTACGGCATCTGCTTATCTTAGTGCCAGTATTATCAGCCTACTGCTAACAGCAACCTATACGTACCACGGCTTTGTTAGGCGCCTGCACTGTGCTATACCTATCGCCGCACTAATGACAAGCATATGGTTGTTATCAGTAACACTGTCACATCAGCTGGCTTTTTTTACACCCAACTTGCTTATTGCCATCGAAGCACTGCATTACTTCTGTTGGATACTGGCCATTGCATTAGCATTAAAGCAGTTTACACATAATATTCTGCCTTTTGGCGTTAAGCTGATTATTGGTTTATCCGCAGCCATTGTCATACTTGCGTGGCTTCATTGCCTCAACAATTTTTACGCCGCAGGCACTAACCCTGAGCTGCAATCATGGACAGGACTATGTCTGTCTGTCATGGGAATCATCAGTATTGAACAGCTATACAGGAATACTTCCTACAGCCGTTATATGAAACTCATCGCTATTTCACTTGGGTTACTACTGATATTTGACGTATACCTATATGCACATACCGTTATTTTTAATTATATCGATAGAGATCTCTGGCAAGCACGTGCCGCATTATCCATGGTGACATTGTCATTAATGTGTATTGGCGCCAGCACGCTGCGCTATGACTCTACCAGCCCTGCCAAATTAAACTTATCACGCCCCATTGCCTTTTATACTACTTCAATCAGCATTGTAGGTGGGATATTAGCAACGCTTGCGTTGGGTGGCTATTACGTCAAACTCTATAGTGGCCAGTGGGGCACGGTCATCTATAGCTGCGCACTATTCTTAGCCATTATTTTTATTGCTATTGCTTATACATCCAGCACCATCAGAGAGCAGCTCAGTGTACTCATTAATAAACATCTTTTTTTACACAAATATGACTACCGTACTGAGTGGCTCAAACTTATCGAAAAATTATCGCGGCCACTGTACAACCGAACGGTTTATCAACAGGCACTAGATGCGGTCACTAGTGTTTTTAAAGCTCCTGCCGGGATTATCTGTATTCGCCAAGGTGATTATTATCGACCAACGCATCATCAAGGGATGGAAAATGATATCCCGATTATAGATGAACCCATTGAGAGCAACTTTTGTATCACGATGAAAGAAAAAGAATGGGTTTTTACTCCGGGAAACGACCCATTATCAACCACCACCCAATTCAATGAAGAGCTACCGCACTGGAGCGCTGAAATCACCAACTTATGGTTTATCATGCCGCTGATGACAGAGAGTCATTTAATTGGATTTATTGCTCTCACACAACCGAGTATCGACCATGACCTTAGCTGGGAAGACTTGGACCTTATCAAAACAGTCGGCCGACAAATTGCCGATTTTATTCATCGACATGAACAAGCAGAGCAGCTTACAGAATCGCGACAGTTTGACACATTCAGTAAACTTACCGCATTCATTATGCATGATTTAAAAAACTTGATAGCCCAACAGGCACTCGTTGTAGAAAACGCATCAAAACATAAAGATAATCCAGCATTCATTGAAGATGCTATCAAAACAATTGATAATTCAGTATCACGAATGAATACTTTATTGAAAAAACTCCAACGAGATCAACCAGAGGAAATCATTAACCTTTCACTCAGGCAATTACTCGTCAGTGCAACCACTGTGTGTCGAGAGCAACAACCTATTCCAACATTAAGGCTGCCAGAGGGCGATTTAACCATTACTGCCGATATTGACCGTCTCACAATGGCCATTATACATTTAATCCAAAATGCACAAGAAGCAACCCCTAGTGATGGTTACGTCGATATCACAATGAAAATCGACCATAAAATAGCAGTTATAGAAATTGAAGATAGTGGCTCAGGTATGGATGAGAAATTCATTCGCGAGCGATTATTTAAACCTTTTGAAACAACAAAAAGTGGCAAAGGGATGGGTATTGGTGTCTATCAGGCAAGAGAATATATCAAACATATCAATGGAACATTATCCGTTAACAGTACCTTAGGTGAAGGAACACAATTTATCCTCACCATACCGGGCAGTACAGATTTAAGGTGAAAACATGTCAAAAGACAAACCGTCGTTATTAATAATAGAAGACGATCAAGGACTACAAAGTCAATTGCGCTGGCATTTCGATGAGTACAATGTCATTACCGCTAGTGATCGGCAAGCAGCTATTGATGCAATCAGGTTACATGAACCCCCTGTTGTCTTACAAGATCTCGGTCTACCACCTGATGCAGAAGGTGTTGATGAGGGCTTTAAGTGCGTGCAAGAAATTATTCAGCTAGCACCACGAACAAAAATTATTGTGATGACAGGGAATTCAGATTACGAAAATGCTGTACATGCCGTTGCACTCGGTGCTTATGACTTTTATCAAAAACCAGTTAATACAGACACACTAAACTTAATTGTTGAACGTGCGCTACAAATGTTCGATCTGGAAACACAAAACCGACGAATTCATGACTTGCACCAAACCACATTAGAAGGAATAATTTCAGCAGATCCACAAATGTTAAAAATTTGCCGAATGCTGGAAAAACTATCAACCAATAATGTCACTTGTACATTATTAGGTGAAACTGGCACAGGCAAAGAGGTTATAGCACAAGCATTACACAACATCAGTGATCGTAAAGACAAACGTTTTGTTGCCATCAACTGCGCATCTATTCCCGAAAATTTAATCGAGAGTGAATTATTTGGTTATGAAAAAGGGTCTTTTACTGGCGCTCACAAACGCACGCTGGGAAAAATAGAGCTTGCCCACCAAGGCACACTATTTTTAGATGAAATAGGCGATATGCCGTTTAACTTACAAGTCAAAATATTACGATTCTTACAAGAACGTATCATTGAACGAGTTGGCGGGCGAGAAGAAATTCCTGTGGATGTGAAGGTAATTTGTGCGACCCACAAAGATCTTGAAACTATGGTTAAAGAAGGTGGCTTTCGAGAGGATTTGTTCTATCGCATCTGTGAAATAGATATAAGAATCCCGCCATTAAGGCATCGCCAGGGCGACAAAGTTTTATTAGCAAGGCATTTTTTACGTCTTTTTGCCGATGAACACAACCAAGCGATTAATGGCTTTTCACCCGAAGCGGTCAGTGCAATTGAACATTACGAATGGCCGGGTAATATTAGAGAGCTAAAGAACAAAATAAAACGCGCAGTTATCATGTGTGAAAACAAAACAATCACATCAGAAGATATCGGTCTTAAAGGCAATGACGAAATATCAATTAACTTACGAGCAGTGCGTCAACGGGCAGAAAAAAATGCCATTATCCAAGCATTATCAATGAGTGAAAGCAATGTATCATCCGCCGCAAAGCTATTAGGAGTGACACGCCCAACACTTTATGACATGCTCAAAAAATATGATATCAACCCTATGTAGGCGCACAACAGTCAAACCATTAACAATGAGGGCACCAGAGTAAATTAATCGGTGCCCCAATATTTTTCAAGCCCTTCATGTCGTTGATTGATACCAAACAACTTCTCCCGCATTAAAAAATAAGCACCCAGTGTACGCATAAATATATATAAAGCGAACGCTTTAACTGTACTACCTGTTCGCTTTTTCTTTGCCAAACTGACATATTTAGAAAAGTCAGCCCAGTTATGCTTATATACAGAATTAAATGTCACACCAAAGGATTGCGTTTCATTTTTAGTTGTATGCCACCAATTAGCTGGAATAAAAACCAAGTCACCAGGCTCCAGTGTAAAAAAACCGGCCTGCATTGTATCTAACAGTGGATCATTATCTTGCTCTAACTGCCAGACATCAACTTTCGATACATTACCGTCAGCATTTAAATACTGTGCACTTTCAGGAGGCAACAGTGCTACACGTTTGCGCCCTACAATTTGTGCAACAAATGCATTAATATGGCCTCGATCATAATGCAGATAAAATCCAGTGCTTGGATTTCCAGCCAACAGCTCGACCTGGTAATTATCATAGTGCATATTATCCGGTAAAAACCTATTGCACTTCCAATCAGGCAAAGCGTATTGACTATACGGCGACAAATCCTCTACCAATTGTGGAAAAAATTCCACTATATTACCATTGGTCAGGTATCGGTCATTAACACCTGCCTCAAGGTCTGCAAAAAAATCGGCCATCAACCATTCTTTATCATTTTTATAATGACGTTTTAGCTGAATTTTATTTTCTCCAATTGTTGATTTTAAATAATCTAAATTCCATTTTTTTACCGCAGGCCAATCAGCAACACCACCACGAATGATGACAGGTTTATTTTTCAACAAATACTTTTCTAAAAACTCAGCTTGGCCAATATTATCAACGACATTTAAAAAACCACTATCCACAAAATAACCTCTACTGATCAATACAACAACTAAAAATTAGCAATAACCCAATGTTTGATACTACCCATTATCTTATTTCTATCTTTTTCAACAATAGCGGTGTGGTCTAACTCAGGAAAATAATCAACTTGAACATGTTGCGTTGATTTAAGTTCAGGAAACATATCAAAAAACTGTCGCTTATAATTAAAATAATTAACAACGCCGCCGGTATAAATATACTGCACGCACAAACCTCGAGTTAACATTGTGTTAAGCATTTCTACCACTTGATGCCGTGGATAGTAATCACGAAAAGCAATAAGTTCATCGAGCTCCTGTGATTGTCTCGATGATTTTTCTTTATTAAAAATATCAGAAAAGATCATCCACTTAGTTTTTCTTTTCACACGGAATAAAAAATTACGCCAATAATAACCGGTTGTTTTGTACCCATGAGGATCAATCATGAAAATCCCTTTAACACGATTATCTCTATGCGCGGTCTGAAATGCATCCTCAGCACCAGAGCACAACCCCCCAAGTACAAAACCTGTGATATTGTACCGCTCAAGAAAATCCATAGCAGAAACAATATCAAGTACAGAGCGTTCATTTACGCCACATTCTGCGTGCGAACGACGGCTATCACCAATACCATTAAGGTCAAATCGCAATACACAATAGCCAACACTTACTAGTTGGTGGGCTAACAGTGTATGCATTCGATGAGGGCCTGCTTTATGAATAAGCCCCGCACTGATCAATAGTATTGCGGGGCGGTTTGTATTAATGTGGTTAGGTCTGGATAACACACCAACTAGATGTGTGTCCTTCCCAAAACGAATAGCCTCTTCTATCATTTACGACTCCCTTCATTTAATAATGACTGAACCGCATTAACGATACCCATATCGGTATACATGTCAGATACTCGTGTCAAATCATACCATTCACATTCATGTGTCAACTCCGTCAAGGAAACGTTTGTTCCCGATAGGGATTTCAATGCCGATGAATCTCGATTATTCGCATTATAGATAATCGTAGTATCAGCAGTCTCAATAGATTTAAATACAAACTTGGATAATGAGTCACATAATGGTTGCGCGTAAATAAACCCTAAATACTCATTTCCCTTTTCATTTTTAATTTCCAACTTAACTTTTTTATAGCGCCCAGCATCTTTTAATAATGAACTATGCATTTTTTTCAGATAATCAAAATGTGTAACACCACTAAGTATAGGTTGCCAGAAAATCCATTTTTTAATCGCAATTTTATCGGTTAACTGATATGAGAGATTAGCCCCTAGCCGAACACCAAAAACTGAAATATCCAACGCACCACTACGCTGCTTTAACTCCTCATACGCGGCAAGTATATTAGACTCCCAAATATCTGTGGTAGCATTGTAATCAAGACCTAATGAATCCCCGGTACCCCAATAATCAAAGCGAAGAACAGGTATTCCCATTTTTGCAACTTTTTCAGCAACAAGATTAAGAATTCGGTGGGTACACTGATATTCATAACTAATGGGTGCACAAATCAATAGTGCTTGATTAATTGTTTTTTCCAACTGAGATGGGTAGTAAGTACCATAGAGCGTATAGTTTTTATCATTAAAGAAAAATGGCTCAGCCAATTTTTCAATGTTAATATTTACCGCAGACGATTTAGTATTCGCCGGCGTTAACAGTGGCGATTCATGTTCTATTAAACGCGCTAATTGCTCTAGATTGTCAAGGGCAATAGACTGAAACTGTAGCTTAACATCATACTTTTTATTTATTTTATTAATAAAACGTACTGCGAGCAGTGAATGGCCGCCAATCTCAAAGAAATTATCATCGAGACTAACAATTTCAATATCAACAATGTTTTTCCATAAATCTGCAATAGCAATTTCTGCCTGTGTCGTAGGCAATCGCAACTGTGCTTCGGTGGTTTTACCTCGAGCAATATTTGGTTTTGGTAATGATTTTCGATCTACTTTACCATTAGGTGTCTGAGGTATTGAATCCAGAAAAATAAAATGTTGCGGCAACATATACGTCGGCAATTTTTTACGACAATATTGTTTGAGTGCTTCTGCGTCATCAAAAGCATTGCTTGCTACACTATAAGCCACTAACCGACTATCACCTGGTGTATCTTCTCGAACGACAACAACAGCTTGTTCTATATGAGGGTGCGAGGCTATACTCGTTTCAATTTCACCTAGTTCAATACGGTATCCGCGTACTTTCACCTGATTATCAAGGCGATTAAAATATTCCAATTGTCCGTCAAAAGTAAACTTAACTAAATCTCCGGTGCGGTACATTAATGCGTTTGTTTTATTTGAGAAAGGATCATTCACAAACTTTTCATGAGTGAGTGCCTCACGATTTAAATACCCATTAGTAACACCATCACCGGCGATACATAACTCTCCCGGCACGCCAATAGGTACTTGCCTACCTAATGTATCAAGCACATATAGCTGTGTATTACCAATCGCAGCTCCAATAAGTATAGGTCCGTTAGGATCAATTATTTGACAGCAAGTAGACCACACTGTTGTTTCAGTTGGGCCGTACATATTCCAAAGCTCTTTAACATTGGTAAGTAAAGTCGGTAGCAAATCACCAGGCAAAGCTTCACCGCCAATGAGTGCCTTTAACTGAGGATGTCCCTGCCAGCCTGATTGCGACATCAAACGCCACGTTGCCGGTGTTGCCTGTAAATAGGACACATCATGCTGAGTTAAATAATGAATTAGTCCTTCACCATCCATCGTCAACTCACGACTGGCAATATGAACCTCAGCACCGCTAATAAGAGGTAGATACAACTCCAATACATGGATATCAAAAGACAATGTTGTGACGGCCAATAAGCGATCATCCGGTGTCATCCCGGGGGTTTGCTGCATTGATGTTAAAAAGTTAACCACATTTCGATGGGTAATTTGTACACCTTTTGGATTGCCTGTAGAGCCTGAGGTGTAAATCGCATAAGCCAATGATTCTAAATCATAGACAATAGTAGGTGCAGTTTCTGAATAGGCAGATACAATTGGCCAGTCCTTATCGATACACAGACACCCGCTATCATGATCTGGCATTTCATACAGTAATGATTGCTGCGTAATAAGCCAGGGGGCACTGGCATCGCCTAAAATATAAGCTATACGATCCGCAGGGTACTCAGGATCAAGTGGTAAGTACGCTGCTCCGGCTTTTAAAATACCTAGAAGTGCCACCATCATTTCCGCAGAGCGCTCAACGCACAAACCAATCAACTGCCCTGACTGCACACCCTGCTCTAGTAAATAGTTCGCAAGCTGGTTAGCCCGATTATTAAGCTCACTGTAGGTGTACTGTTGCCCATGGAAAACTACTGCAATTTTATCTGGTACCTTTTCTGCCTGAGTCTGGATGACTTGATGTAGACATTGCTCAGGATAGTCCATTTCCGTTTGATTCCATTTTCGAAGCGAAGCTCTATCTGATGATGAAACATTATTGAGCTCGCCAATAAGTCCATCTTCATCGTTTAGAGCACTCATCATTAATGTTTCATATTGAGAAAGCCACCCGGCGATGGTGGCCGCATCGAATAAGTCTGTATTGTAATGGCACTCTAAAGATAACTGATTGCCTTTTTTAGCTAGCAGTACAGTCAACTCAAATGTCTCAAAACAACGAGGATTGTGATGATATTCTACATCCATCTCACCGAAGCGGCGATTGACTCGGCCGGTATCAATATTAAATACTGTTGATATCATTGGCACGCGGCTGGGGTCACGAGTAATTGCTACTCGACTTAATAAATCGCCAAATGTTAGCTGATTATAATCCTGTGCTTCATACAACTGATCTCGCACACGCGCTAAGAAACGACTAAACATCTCTTCACTATTCACACGGTGTCGCAGCGGTAACATACTGACACATTGGCCCACTAATTGAGGCTGCCCAATGGAAGGCTGTGCCGCACTAGGCACACCAACAACAAAATCGTCTTGCTGACTTATACGATGCAATAAAACCAAATAAATAGCATAGCTAAAACCAAATAAAGTAGCCCCCATTTGAGGAACTCTAGCAATAACATCACTAGCAATAGTATTATCTATACTGTGAACGACTCGTGCTGCATTATATGTGCGTTGCGCTGGCCGTGCCTTCCCCGATGACAATGGCAAATCAAGAATTGGCACCGTATCTTTATATTGAGATAGCCAATAGCTTAGGTTTTTTTGATAATCCAATTGAGCGCGAGCTGAGCGTTGCCATTGATAGTATTCTCCAAAACTATATGCATCGGGCAATATACGCAATGAGCCATTAAGGTCTAATTTTTTAGCATCAACACCGGGATGTTCAACTATCGTTTGTAGGCGATAGTTATACAGTTCACTCAACTCCTCAGTAAGTACATCTATCGACCAACCATCGACAATAATATGATGCATAGTAAGAATAAATACAGTGTGGTTGGGCAGCGTAATATACTTAGCTCGAATTAATGGCCCTATCGATAAGTCAAAAGGCTCACAGGTTTCACCCTCGACCAACACCGCCAATTCATGTTCGGGCTCATTCGTTGAAGAAAAGTCAAAACATTGGCATTCAACATCAATCGATTGTGCAATACACAGCACCATATCCTCAACACCGATAGATGCTCGTAAAGAATCATGGCGCTCTGTTAATTGAAGAAGGCTCTCTCTTAACAATCCAAGATTAGGAGGCTCGGGAAAATGAAATGAAATCGATAGATTATATGCCGCCGAGGCGTTATCGCCTTGAATAGAAGATAAAAAAATCTCCGATTGTTCAGGTGTTAAAGGAATAATCCGTTCTAAGGGCGCAAGTGAAAATGGATTGAACTCAACAGCGCTCAATGTGTGATTGTCTAAATCCATAAAGTTTATCCGCTGCTGTCTTTATAAGGGTTCAACTAAAAAATATTGTTCCGGGTTATCAGGCTTTGCGATATACCAGCCAGGATTGCCATCGCGATCGCGACCGAGCCGAGCACCCGCAATAGGCGCGTGTGAATGATCAACAATATAAGGCTGACCAATAACGGGTAGCGGTGTAATAGCATCATTGTCAATGACTTGCTCAGCGATATCTTGTGTCTTTATATAAGCCGCTAATGACGAAATCGTTGAATACTCACCTGTCAATAGTCGCAAACTAATATCAGCACCAAGCTGTTGTTTTAACGCAACACTTAATTGAGTCATTGATAAAGAATCTAAGCCTAGCTCAAAAAAACTCAACGTACTCATATTTTGATCAATATCAATCCCAGACATTTGGCTGACAATTCGCGTCACACTATCTTGTGTTGTTACCGAAAAGTTCTCATCAACAGCGGCTGTTGATGAGAACTTTTCGGATTTCTTATCATGCGCTGTTGCCATTACCGTGCGAGTGCTCGCGTGAGGTTCAAGCCAATGTACTTTGCGTGTAAATGGATAAGTCGGCATCGATATACGCCGCCCAGATCTTGCCTCATAAAAGGCCTGCCAGTTAATATCAACGCCCTCAGCCCATAGTTTACCTAGAGCGCCGAGCAATACATTAATGTCTTCACCCGCACTATCTGCCAAGCTTGGTATTGCTATCTGCTTTAAAGGGTTCTGACTTTGCTGGCGGGCTAATTGCGATGCACTTGAGCGTGGCCCTAACTCTAGTAGTATGTAGTCGTCTTTTTCCCACAGGGATGAAACAGCTTTTGCAAATAAAACAGGCTTACGCAAATGTGACGCCCAATAGCCGGGATCAGTCGCCTGCTCATCACTTAACCATTGCCCAGTCGCGGTAGACATAATAGGTACGTTGGGTTTATTCAATGTCACACTGTTAACCAGTGTTTTAAAGGGCTCCACAATAGGTTGCATCATTGCCGAATGAAATGCGTGTGAAGTTTTAAGGGTTTTACATTCAACACCCGCTTTAGCCAATCGCTCTTTAAGCTTATCAATAGCACTATACGCTCCTGATGCTACGCATCGAGAAGCGCTATTTACCGCAGCAATAGAGCAACTCTCTCCAATGGCAAGGTCGGTAATCCAGCCATTGAGATCAGCTTGTGACAAGGGAGCTGAAAGCATTGCGCCACCGGGCTGCTCTTGCATCATTGCACCACGCATCGCAACAAGCTTGAGTGCATCGGTTAATGAAAACACACCGGCTAAGCAGGCTGCGATATATTCACCAATACTATGCCCAATCATCGCTGCCGGTTCCACACCGATACTTTTCCACCAGCAGGCAAGACTATAACCAATAGTAAACAATGCGGGTTGGGAATAACGGGTTTCATTAATTCTCTTCGCAGCCACACTTGTATCGACAGGGTAAATAATCTCTCGAATATCGACATTGAGTATCGAATGCAATTGTTGCGCGCACTCATCGACCGCCTCACGAAATCGTGGCTCATCAGCATAAAGCAGAGTCGCCATATCAATATACTGAGCCCCTTGCCCAGGAAACATAAAAGCTACAGGCGTTGACCCCATATGCATCGATAAGTCTCGCCGCCCGGAATGTGCAGCAAGATAAGTCGGTTGCGATAAACGCTCTTGAGCGGATTCGATATCAGTCACAACAGCAAATGCACGCTGATTAAAGTGCTGCCGCCCGAGTGCCTGGGTAAACGCAATATTGCACAACGACCTGTCTTTATCAAAGTACTCTCTATGATTGTCAACTTGTCGCTGTAAAGAGTCTGATGATTTTGCCGAAAATAATAATAATTCAGCAGGTCTTGAGGTATTTACGCCCGCATCAGGTATATGGCTGGCCTGCCACTGTTGTAAAATAACATGGGCATTTGTACCCCCTACACCAAAGGCACTGACTGCGGCACAATAGGGTTTCTCGCTATTATTGAGCGGATATAGATGTTGATTAACACTAAAACCCAGCGTAGTAAAATCAATATTAGGATTGGGCTGCTGATAATTAATCGATGCAGGAATCACTTTATGATGCAATGACAATACTGTTTTAATAAAGCCAATTACACCACCAGCAGCATCCAAATGACCAAGATTACTTTTAACAGAGCCTAGTCGCTTTTCATGTTGCGCCGATGAATAAATATGTCCTAGTGCTTCCACTTCAATAGGATCACCTAATGGAGTGGCTGTCCCGTGGGCTTCAATGTATGAGACATCATCTGGGGTCAAATTTGCATCATTGAGAGCCAGTGCAATAGCTGCCGACTGCCCTTGAGCACTCGGCGCCATAAAGCTCATCTTACCGCCGCCATCATTATTGACGCCAACACCTTTAATGACGCTATAAATAGGATCACCTGCGGCAATAGCATCCTCTAGGCGCTTTAATACAACAACACCCGCACCTGCGCTAAATACGGTTCCAGAGGCATCGGCATCGAAAGGTCGACAGTGACCATCCGCTGAGGCAAAACCACCATCAGCGTAAACATAACCACTCAACAAAGGGCACGGTATATAAGCACCGCCACAAAGGGTGACATCGCTGTTACCCTCACGCAAACTCTGCACGCCTTGCGCAATAGCCACTAGTGAGGTTGAACATGCGGTATGAACACTAATAGCAGGGCCATTTAAATTTAAACTATAGGCAATGCGCGGTGCAACATAATCTTTCTCGTTTGCTAACCGCAACCGGTGTTCACCTAAAAGGTTTGATACAGGGTGATGTAAAAGATTTCGCGTAAAATAACCGTTATCACCAACACCAGCAAAAACGCCAATCAACCCTTCATAACCTTCAGGGTTTATCCCCGCATCCTCTAGGGCTGCATGACTCAATTCAATAAGAATACGCTGTTGCGGATCTAGAATATCAGCCTCTCGCTCAGCCATATTAAAAAAATCACTATCGAAACAATCATGGTGATTGATGACGCCACACGCTTTAACGTAATTACTTTGAGTAAGCAGTTCTGCATCTACAGATGCACTGAGCTCATCATTAGAAAAGAATCGAATCGACTCTTTTGCCTCAACTAGGTTATTCCAAAACTGATCAGGGTTATCACCATCAGGCACACGACAAGCAATACCGACAACAGCAATATCACCATGTTTATTATCGACAGGTTTTCGCTTATGCGCTTTAGTAGGTGTAACAGCTTGCTGCTTACGATCTACACACTGAGCGAGGCGACGAATAGTCGCGCTTTCAAAAAATTCAGCGATACTAATGCTACAGCCTAGCTGTTGTCGCATCTCAGGCAACAGCCTCATGCCCAGCAACGATGTACCACCTAAATCAAAAAAGTTATCATCAATACCAGCCTGATCAAGACGCAATAGCGAACACCAAATAGCGGTTAATTGTTTTTCTATCGCTGTTTGTGCCGCAACATAATGCACCGTGAGATGGGGGCGCTCGCGCACCGATGAAGCCACTAATTGTTTACGATCAACCTTACCATTACTGTTGATTGGCAAATGCGGTAAAAAAATAAAGCGCGCTGGCACCATATACTCAGGAAGTGTTTCAGCCACAAATGCGCGCAACGTATCAATCGCAAGCGCCTGCGCTTGTGGCGATACGATATGCGCTACCAGCGTTTGCACATCGCTCACATCCCCTTCAACGTGAACAACACACTGCTCAATATCTTTATGCTGCCCAAGCACACTTTCAATAGCATTTATTTCTATACGCTGCCCATGCAATTTAATTTGATGATCTTTACGTGCATGAAAGTGAATAAGCCCCTCGGCGTCTTGATGCACAAGATCTCCGGTACAATAAATATCGTGCTCATCCCCATTAATGGATAACGTAGTAAATGCTATTTGCTGCTCATCTGTAGGATTGAGATAACCTAAACTACGATAAGCTGTTGATATAGCTAGCTCACCAATACTGCCATCGGTAATCGCCGTACCTGACTCATTCAGAATAAATAAATCAGTATCAGGGAGTGGACGACCCAGCGGGATAATGGCCTCAGAAGTGGTTGAGCCAGAGGGGATAACATAATAAAGCTTGGCCAATGTCGTCTCAGAAGGCCCATAGACATTAACTAGCTGGGTGTTGTCACCCATTACTTCTAGCCAGCGATTAACATCTGCTTGATAAAGTGCTTCACCAGCGAGTAATGCATAACGCAGCTCGGGTAACAGCTTAACGTCTGTTTGCTGCCCCACTGCTTGCATTAAGCCACGAAATAACGTGGGGACAATATGTATTAGATTAATCTGGTGTTCATGTAACCAATGTAATAACTGAGAGGCATCTAGGCGCTGCTCTTCGCTAGGGATATATAATGTCGCCCCTGCTGCCAATGGCACGAGAATATCGCGCAGGCTGACATCAAAGGTCACCGGCGATAAAAAACTCGTCCTCATGCCGCCGGCTAATTTAAAACGCTCGACTTCCCAACGAATAAAATGATTCAGCCCAACGATGGAACCTAAAATCAATTTCGGCTCACCTGTCGAACCGGAAGTGCTTAAAATGTACCCAAGGCCTTCAGGCAATGAATCTACAACGTGGGTTAATGGGTGCTTAAAAAAGTGAAATGACTTTAAAGCCATCGTGCCGCTACCAGCAGCTAAAGGCTTATCACCCAACTGCCATGAGCCACCAAAGGTATCATTTTGCAGACTAATGATTGTGCGTAAACCCGTTCGCTCTACAATGCGCTTAAGCCGCTGCGAGGGGTAGTTTGCGCCAAGAGGGATAAATGCTTTATCTAGTTTAATGACTGCCAGCAGGGCAATAACATATTCAATAGAGGCATCAATGGCGATAGCAACACAGCGCTCATCATCAGCCAATGCAGCTGATAAATCACCAGCCAGTTGATCCACAACGCTATGTAGCTGACCATACGTCAGTGTTGTGCCCGCGCGCGCAATCGCCACGTTATCGCTAAAAGCGTCCCCATTTAGATCAACTATCAATTGGGATATGTCTCGCATCCTGTACTACAACCATGGTTAAGAATGATTAATTAGGTCTATGTCACAAAAATTTGCATTGAGTCTAGCAAAGATTAGCGCAAACCAACATCAGCAACCGAGAAACAAGGTCACCACATAGTCAATTAGAGTATATATTCATCAAAAAGGCCAAGTCGCCTTCAGTACAATGGGGGTATTATTATTTTAGGCGTGTAGAGAGTGCTTGAAAAAAGCTATTAGATGAAAGGTCAGAAAAGAAGGTTGTATCGAAAAAGAAGTGTTTAGATGACACAAATGAGTCTGCCAAAAGCACAGACTCACCAAAAATTACCGTTAGATAGTAATAGTAACAGGGTCAGAAAAGGCGCTAGGTACGTTCTCATCATCGATTGCCGAAATAGTGATTTGATATTCACCAACACCATCTAACTCAAGGATATGAGAGGATGTAGAAAGCCCACCATCGACAACAATTGAGCTATAAATTGGATCTGATATAGCTTTGTAACGAATTTCGTAAGAGACGATTTCACTAAAATGAAGCGTATCACCATTTTCTCGGCGAGAAGGCGCATCCCACGATACGGCAATTGATTTGCTTGAGGTAGAGCTACCACCACCACTGCTGCCGCCACTACCAGATCCTACTGAACCAGAGCCTGTAGATACTGAGCCACCTGAGCTAGAACCACCACCACCGCCACCACAACCCACTAACAGCAATGAAGCGATTGCCAACACGGCGATAAACGATGATTTAGCCGCTGATGTAACTGTGTTTATATGATTCATGGTCATTTAGGCTCAAACGTGAAAGAACTAATACTTATATACTAGAGATAATAAGAATTCCCTGATCATAGATCAAGCAGTTTGATCAGCATAAGTTGCCTTTTAACCCGCTAAACTCTACATTTGTGACTAAGTTCAAGTTTATGGCACACAAGGCGACACAATATTCATCACTAACGCCTTTTTAATACCATGCTTTACATCTGCCCTGCTCCATTGAGGTGGTAAATGAGCTACAATCGTGCCGCGACCTACTGCCCGGATATGCCTTGCACTAGGCCCAGCACCAGGCCTGTATAACTACACAGTAAGCTACGCTTCGTTATTTAAATTCAACAATGCATTAAACACAGAGACAAATAAGGCGTTTGAAGAATGATAATCACTGGAACATCTTTCATGGATTTACGACACACCTACCAAAAAGGTATCTCGCTAGTTATCGCTTTACTATTACTAGTCAGCTGCGGAGAAAATACTAGCCAGCGTCCACAAGGTAGTGCCGACCACCTGTCAAGAGGGCATGCATTCTTTGATCAAGGCCAGTATCGGGCGGCTATTCTTGAGGCTAAAAACGCGATAAAGCAAGCCCCCAAACAACCCGGCGGCTATCTATTATTAGGCTCGATATTCAACGCACTCGGCCAGGGCCAGAGCGCTATTGATACATTACAACAAGACTTTGAGGATAAGAGCGGGGAATACTACATTATACTGGCAACCGCCTACTCATTGAAAAGTAAGTTAAAATCAGGACTTACACTGCTGGATAACAACCCATCGCTGGCCAATACCCACCCCGAGCAATACCACTTATTACAAGCAAAGCTTTACGTTGGCCTAAACGATCAAGCCAATGCCAAAAAAGCACTCAATAGCCTATTGCAGAAAGACAATGACAATATAGAAGCGGCATTATTGTTAGCAGAGCTGGCTATTTATAACCAAGAGCCCGAAGGCAACACCCAACTTGATTTGCTGTATCAAAAAGCACCAACTAACCCGAGGGTATTATTTGTTAAAGCACGACAGGCCTACCGCAAAGGCGATACCGAAGAGACTGAAAACCTGCTCAACGAGACACTCGCGCAACTTCCCAATACCGACTTAATGACGCCACTCAAAGCAGAAACATTAAATATTCTATCCGAACTATTAGTTCGCCAAGGAAGAAGCAACGAGGCACTCGTTTATACCCGCCTACTGGCCGAGGCATTCCCCGGGGCAAGTGAGCTACAATCTCAGTATGAAACGGCTATTTTGCAATACAAAGAAGGTAAACTAGAGGAGTCGAAAAAGACACTTGAAGCTTTATTGCAAGAGGCCCCAAAGCATGAACCTTCAAACCAGCTGCTCGGTATCATTAATTACCTAAAGGGTGACTTGAGCGCGGCTGAGCAATCGTTTAATAACAATATTGATGCAGAAACAGCCAGCAGCGCCGCAAAACATGCGTTTGCACTTACCAGCATGCGATTGAACAACCCACAAAAAGTATTAGAGCTATTGGGAGCCGATGTAGAAACCACCAACAACCCGGACACACTTAGCCTATACGGTGCAGCGGCTCTATCGTCAACAACGCCTCAAAAAGGAGAGGCAGCCTTACGCAGGGCACTCAAAATTGACCCGACACGCACTCGCATTTATTTGCTTCTTTCTAGACACCACAACAATCAAGTCCCACCGCAATTACAAAAAGCACTCAAAGAACTTGAAGATGGCTATAAAGCTGCGCCATCAGACCCTTACATATTAACGGCTCTTGTACAGCAACACCTGCACCTTAACCAAGCAGATGCCGCAGAGAAACTTATCGCACAAAACCTGCGCTCACAACCCAAAGAGCTAACTACTCAACTACTTGCCGGGGAGTTTTACTTTGAACAACAACAACTCTCGAAAGCGCAAAAACACTACCAAAAGGCGCGTGAAATTGATGCTACTAATGCCTCAGCACTGGTCGGCTTAGGTAAGGTTGCGGTTAAATTAAAACAATGGGACAAGGCCGTCGACACTGCCCAAATGATTATTAAGCAGTACCCGGATAATCCAAATGGCTACCAGTCACTGCTATCAATTTACCGCATCCAAGGCCGTGAAGCCGAAGGGCTTGCCGCACTCGACCAACTGGTCACAAAAGATAACCGCGCTATCGCAGCAGCAGCCCTTGCTATTCACTACGGGAAAACAGGCGACTTTGTTCAAGCGCACAAATACCAACAAACAGCACTAACCCTTAAACCTGACGACACAAAAGTGCAGCAACTTGCCATTGAACTAAATTACGGACAAGCCATTAGCCTGATTCGAAACAAGCAATACGATCAGGCCAGAACACTTATCTTGGCAAGTCTCAACCAGTCAGCTAATCACCCACGCCTGCTCTCGGCACTGGTGCAAACTGAAATCCTAACCAAGAACTATGCTGAGGCTGATAAACTCATTAAACAAATTAAAGGCAATAGCCTTTATTTGGGAACGCAACTTGAGGGAGATTTACTCAGTAGTAAAGAACAACATAGCAGCGCACTTAGCAAATACCAGTCAGCTTGGAGCACCAGCCCCAATGAAGCACTCGGGGGGAAAATTTATCGATTGCTTGTCAACACACAAAACAAAGCTGACGCCAATACATTTTTAAGCACCTGGTTGAATAAGCTGCCAAACAGCGTGCGGGCACTTTCCATTAAGAGCAATCAACTACTGATCAAAAAAGACTACAACGGAGCAATTACAGCGCTAGAGCGAGCACTGACAATTCAACCAAACTCCTCAGTTAATCTTAATAATCTCGCCTGGGCTTATGCACAGACCGAGAATCCACAAGCCGAACAAGTAGCCCAAAAGGCTTATGAGCTGGCGCCAAACAATGCCACTATAGCCGATACTTATGGCTGGATACTGCACCTGTCCGGAAAACACCAGCAAGCTATAACGCTCCTTCAACAAGCTGCGGATTTATTACCGGACAACAAAGAAATTCAACAACATTTAGAGATAGCAAAAAAAGCAGTATCACCTTAGCAAAATCAAACAATACACACTATTATTACACTTATAGGTGAGGGCTTGCCCTCACCGAGACTAAAACGCCAGTTTTTTTATATCAATATCATAGGTACAGATAAGCTGGCTATAACCGTGTAGACCGCTACATCGCCCTGTCGTCTATAGGCCATGCAATGCACTTCTAAACGCAGGCCAGATCACCTATAATGCGCCAGCCTTGTGAGTCAATACAAACATGTACTTACCTCTAGGCGACCGACTAATTGCAATGTCGATCACCCATCATGATTAAAAACAACTTTTACATAAAATAAAAGGACAATATGGCCACCGAAGCATCTAGAGACGTTGGGCGGAGGTTATGCACACTTGATGTATTACTTGTCGCGCTACTGTATTTAATCGCCTACCGTATACAGGCAGCGTTTTCGCCTTATGGTCCTGCAAACCCAGAAGCACACTACTTCTTACTGCCATTTATTATTGCCGTTTTTGTATGGGCGATGTCATATGCTGGTGCCTATCGTTTTTTTAGGGTTTCCTTTTTAACCCACGCGGGTATGGTGGCAAGTTCGCTGGCATTCTCTATTGGCGCATTACTGACAATTTTATACCTCTTTAAAGAAGGCTGGATGAGCCGCATTGTTATTGTGTGGTTTTCACTCAGCGTTCTAATTGTACTGACCGCTATTCGCAGTTTCTTTATTTGGTGGTACTTTTCTCGAGCGAGCAGCGCAGTTGCACGACAACCTAAAATTCTTATTGTCGGTAGCGGCCAACGAGCCAAACGCGTCAGCGAGGCCCTGGCACATCATTCAGAATGGGGTGCCGATATTATTGGCTACCTAGATAACCGTTCATCATCGCAAAATACAAACCAAGTAGCCGATGATAAAATTCTAGGCACTATTAACGATATTAATAAGATACTAAAAAACAATGTCGTCGATGAGGTCGTTGTAGCGGTGCCCCGCTCTATGATTGGGCAAGTCTCTAAAATTTTTAAAGCTTGCGAAGAAGAAGGCGTGAAACTACGCCTAATGGCCGATATTTATGACTTTAATATTGCGCGCATGCAACTCGATCTTATGGGTGAAACCCCACTGCTGAGTTTTGAACCTGTCGCCCAAAATGCAAACGAGCTACTGCTCAAGCGTCTCTTTGATATTATTGCAGTATTAATGGCTATGCCAATACTATTGCCCGTCACTATTATTGCCGCTATTGCGGTTAAAATAGATTCTCCGGGGCCGGCCTTTTTTATACAAAAGCGCGTGGGTTATCGCAAACGAATCTTTCCTATGTTTAAGTTTCGCTCAATGTATGTCGATGCAGAAGCAAGACTGAAAGACATTGAGCACTTAAACGAAGCTGATGGTCCTATTTTCAAAATCACTAATGATCCACGTGTCACACGCATGGGTAAATGGATTCGAAAAACCAGTATCGACGAACTACCACAATTATTTAATGTACTGCTGGGTCATATGAGCCTAGTAGGACCACGCCCTATGTCGATCCGCGATGTTGATTTGTTTGACAATTCAGTGCAACGCAAGCGGTTTAGTGTGATGCCTGGACTGACCTGCCTATGGCAAATTTCAGGCAGAAGCAATCTGCCCTTTGATAAGTGGCTCGAATTGGATTTGACCTATATCGATCACTGGTCATTTAAACTTGATTTAGAAATATTATTTAAAACAATACCCGTTATCCTTAAAGGCGAAGGTGCAGTATAGCCACTGAACAATGGAAAATACTACAATGAAACAGGCTATCGATATTTTAGATGTCCCCGTAAACCCGGCATCACTCGATGAAGCTCTCGACACCATTGATGAGGCTATCGCCAGTCGCAACAACCTCCACATTGGGGTTGTCAACGCGGCTAAGATCGTCAATATGAAACGCGACCCTGAGTTAAAGGAGTCCGTATTGTCATCAGATATTATTTTAGCCGATGGCATAGCCGTAGTGTGGGCCAGTAAACTGCTGGGCACACCACTACCTGAGAGAGTCACCGGTATCGACCTTATGTATGGCATATTTAATCGTGGCCAGACAAAAGGTTACCGTGTATTTTGCTTAGGGGCGACAGAAGAAGTCTCGGAAATTGTCGAACAAAAAATTAATGAACTGTATCCGGGCACTGTTGTTGCCGGCAGGCGCAATGGCTACTTCACTGATGCCGATGAACCGACCATCGCTCAGCAGATCGCCGACTGTAAACCCGATGTACTACTCGTTGCCATCACCTCGCCCAAGAAAGAGCGTTTTATGGCTAAATGGAATCACATTATGCAAGTCCCTGTTGTACATGGGGTAGGCGGTTCGTTTGATGTTATGTCGGGCAAGGTAGAGCGAGCACCTGAGCTATGGCAACAACTTGGCCTAGAATGGTTATACCGCGTCAAACAAGAGCCAGGTAGGCTCTGGAAGCGCTACCTAGTAACGAACACTACCTTTATTTGGCTATTGATAAAAACTATAGCCTGTAAATTACTGCCCAAGCAACGGGCCTAATACACGTGCTACGCATTTTCTTAACTGATACAGACAAGGTCACAGGCTGATGACAACTATGAAAGCAATTATTCTTGCCGGCGGCAAGGGCACACGTTTACGCCCATTGACGGCCGTATTTCCCAAGCCCCTCGTACCACTTGGCCATAAACCCATCATTGAAGTACTGCTGACCAAGATAAAAAATGCAGGTTTAAAAGATGTCACTATCTCTACAGGCTACCTTGCCGAGTTAGTCATGGCTGTCTGTGGTGACGGCTCCAAGTTTGATGTAGATATCACCTACACCCATGAAGAAGCACCGCTTGGCACTGCTGGGCCATTGGGGTTAATGGCATTGGGCCAAGACGATATTATTATCATGAACGGGGACTTGTTAACAACATTAGATTTTAATCGGTTTATGGATTACCACCGTGAGCAACAAGCTGATGTGACGATTGCGGTACATAAACGCGAGGTTAAAATTGACTTTGGCGTTGTTGACTCCGATAGTAACGGTGCCTTTAATGGGTTTCGTGAAAAGCCGACCTTCAATTATGAAGTCAGTATGGGTGTTAATATTTTATCCGCTAAAGCGCGCTCATTTATTAAAGAAAATGAGTATCTCGACATGCCCGACCTCATACTTAAAGTGAACGAGGCTGGCGGTAAAGTTGCTTTGTATCGCGAGGATTGTTATTGGCTAGATATTGGCCGTATGGATGACTACGCGCAGGCACAACAAGACTTTGAAAATAATGAACAGCAGTTTACCTCCTCATGAAATCAGCATCGACTATTTGGATTACCGGCGCCCTAGGGTTTAGCGGTCAGCATTTAATACGCCACCTACGGCAACAATTTGATCAACTGACACTCGTCGGTATTGGCCGAAGAGTGGTGGGCGTTGAGCAGCAACACGGGCTAGACCATTATTTTGCCATTGACCTTACCGATAACGGCGCACTTAAACAGGCACTACAAGCACATAAACCCGACGTTGTCTTTCATTTGGCGTCAGTGATGCCCCCTATGGATACGGCATCGATGTGGAGTACAAATGTTCAGGGCACCTATCAGCTACTAACTGGCCTTGCCGAGAACGACGCACGTGACTGCCAGTTTTTATGTGTAAGCTCAGCGGCTGAATATCACCAACAAAAAAATGGGCCACACCAGGAAGATGATATTGCCGTAGGCTTTACCCCCTACGGTAAATCAAAAGCGGCACAGACAATGCTCGCATTGTCATTAGGTCGCACCCTCGATATAGATGTCAGAATTGCGCGGCCGTTTAACTTAATTGGGCCAGGACTTGCCAAGACATTTGTCGCCGGCAGAATCTGCGATCAGCTAAACCAACAACTGCCTTCAATGAAGCTGGGTAATTTAACCCCTCAACGAGATTTTGTTGACGCTCGTGATGCAGTTATTGCCTACTGCGATATATTACAGTATGGCAATGCCTACGAAATCTATAATGTCTGTAGCGAAACCCCAACAGCTATTCAAACCATCGTTGATCTCGCGCTTGAGAATGTGACACAAAAGCCCGAGATTGAATACGATAAAGATATTGGTGGTCGTAGCGAACTCGATGCAGTTTACGGCTCTAGAAAAAAACTTACCGCGCTATCTGGCTGGCAGCCCACCACACCATTAGCGAATTCTATTATCGACATGCTGGCACACAATGACTAACGTACAACCACATTACGATGCCTGTTTTGTTGGGCTAAAATGCTATGACTTACTGAGCAATAATCCTATCCCCAAATATCTAGGTGGTATTGAACGTGCGCTCGTCAGCTTAGCCAAGGGGATGGTTGATCAAGGCTACAAAGTCGCTTTTATTACCTATGACGAGGGCCAACAAGATATCGTTAACTATGGCGGCATTGATGTCTATAAAGCATTTAAGCCTAAAGCGGGCATTAAGTTTGTGCGCCTTCTCGCTCCGCAGGCAACCACATTATTTGGCCTTATTAAATCCATTAATGCGGATATGTATATCCAGATGGGTGCCGGCATAGAAACCACCTACACCGCTCTTGCCGTGAAGTGGCTACAAAAAAAACGCAAAACCGTCTATATTATTGCCAGCAACAGCGACTGCCAACCAGAGCTACCACTTGTCACCACTCGACACGAGAAAATCATTTACAGGCTAGGGCTACCCTACATCGATACCATTGTTGCGCAGTCGGCACACCAGCAAACCCAATTACAAGCCAATTTTCACCAGGTATCGAGCATTATTACTATGCCGCATTACATCGATTATCCATTTGATGCCACACAGCGACAAGAGCAGCCTATTGCCCAAAAAGTCTTGTGGGTTGGCCGTATTATTGAAGTAAAACGTCTAGAGTTTTTACTGGATATTGCACAGCAAAAACCAGCTATCGAGTTTCATATTGTAGGGGCACCGAATGAAGCTTCCGACTACTCAAACCAACTGGTAGAGAGAGTAACCACGATTGATAATGCCCATTACCATGGCAAAGTGGATGATGCGACACTCTATTCGCTGTTCACACAGTGCTCGCTGCTAAGCTGCACCTCATCGCTTGAAGGCTTTCCGATGGCGTTTATTGAGGGCTGGTATTTTGGTATGCCGATTGTCACCACCTTTGACCCCGACGATATCATCGCGAAAAATGAACTGGGGCAAGCCACCCATAGCATTGAGGAAACAGCGGATGCTATAGAGCACATATTGAGTAATCCTGAAACTTACAAAACGCTTTCGCAGAGAGCTTATGCCTTCTACAAACAGTCCTACACACCTGCATCGGTAGTTCCGCAGTACATTAAGCTCACAGCAGGATAGCTGTGGGCCCATCACGCCTGCTGAAATATCTGTTAACAGAAAAAACACCGTCACCTACAGCCGGCGTTCATTAAATTGTACACTAAAGCCTAAAAATGCCTCTCACTATAAAAACTCTGCCCCAAAGTAGATGCCTAATTTGGGGCTAGCTATTAGCATAAGTCTTAACAATCCACCGATCTGCCCAGTAGACCACTCAGGTGATAATGCACCTAAGACCTCTTTATGTATTATCGATAAACCAACAGCCCATGTTATTATAAGCGTGAAAAATCGGCCTTAATACAGGCCCACAATGGCTAATTCTGCATCAATAGTGAACAAACCTTTCTTAATAGCGGCTTATCTAGAACGAATTGATATGCCTAAAGATTGGTATTTGAGCGTTCAATCACATCGATATATTGAGAATTACATATACTTGCTAATGTAAAAGATTTTACTGCTACGGAGCCTTACATGTTGAATTTTAAAAAACCAGCAATAGCGTCTATTGCGTTATTATGGTCTGCGGTAACCGCCGCATACGAACCCCCCATTGGTATTCCAGATCCAGGCAACACCTGGGGAAACCTGCACCCAATCGATACTGTAGCTCCTGCCCGCCCGTCTAATTGGACATCGGAAACCAGCGGCTATTATTATGTTGATCCATCGAATAATAATGCGACGGATTCAGACAACACCTTTGGTTACCCGGGAAAACCCCGAGCAACCTTTCCACGGGACATAAATGCCGGCAGCTATATTGAAGTTAATGGCACGATACAAAGTAATGTTTCTGTGACTTATAGCTGTACTCAGGCCAACCCGTGCTGGGTTAAAGGCCGTGACTCAAACACGATGCCGACAGTGCCTGGCAGTATCAGGTTATACGACTCATCTTATGTATTTATTGAAAATATCAATTTTGATGGCGGCACCGGTGGTGCAATCAGCCTGGTTGGAGACAGTCACCACATCGCCATTAGGGACTCCAGAATTACCAATAGAGCCCAACCTAACGGTGCCTCATCAGGTATTTCGATACTGCCCGATACTGGCGATGTCATAGAAAACATTGTGATTTATGACAATCACTTTGAAAGACTTGGCGATTGGACAGTGACCGAGGATATCGACTTCCATGGTGTTACACCAAGCCTATGGGGTAGAGATAGCTCAACAGAGCTAAGAAACCTGTGGATCCTAAATAACTACTGTATATATCTCAGTGGCGACTGTGTTCAAGTCAATGCCGGTAACTGGCCTGAAAGCTATAAATATCTTCACCATGTCTATATTGGTCATAATGAATCAGGCCAAAACAGACAAACTGGCTTCTGGATAAAACAAGCATCTGATGTCATTATCTCGCAGAATAAAGCGTATGGTTCAGTAGGTAATGGTGGTGCAAATGCAGGCGGCAGTGCTGGCTTTCAATATGATAAACACAACCTCTGGATCATTTTTAATGAATTCTACGATACTATTTTTGGTATCAGACAATCAGATACAGGGACAAGTGTTACTGGTAATGATGTATACATCATCGGTAACCTGATGTACAACATACACCCCGCCCCACAAAACACAAGCTATGACCCGACCAACCCATGGCATGAAGGTGCGGCAATTGCATTATGGCATGGCGCTCTTGATCGATTCATTGTTGATAATACTATTTATCAAACCTACGATGGAATCAATGCGATTTTTAACGGCGGCATTACCATGCACGGTAATATCATTAGCCAGAAAGATGACCACCCTAGAAGCCACTTTTTCCAATTTGACCACCCTGCGCGTAACAACAATGTTACCATTAATAACAATTACTTTAATGATGACAATACAGAAAGCTACTTTGCTTGGTGGAATAATGGCTCAACGCTTGATTCAATGAGCAGAGTTCAAACCAATTCAGGCCAGTGCGATAATTGCTTAGTCTCTATTGGTAGTGATGGCAGTGATGATTTCATTAATCCGACAATCAACTCTCAAACTAGAAACTTTAACTTAAAACCAGGCTCTCCGGCAGCTAATTCAAGCACTAAACATTCAGCTTATGATACTTTCGAGCAGTTGTATGGCTTGAACATATACGTTGACTTTAATGGCAATAGCCGACACCCAACCAAACCATCAATGGGTGCTTTTGAGTTTTCAACTGTAGTACCACCCGAAAAGATGACTAGACCCACGATCCAAGTATTGAATTAATCCTGGGTCACTACTAAAAAGCCTCAACACTCGTTGGGGCTTTTTTATTTAAGCGTAATTAACAACTACCGGCCAGCCTTGCTCAACATAGATATAATAGTATCGCCTATATTCACTAACGAGCAAAACCTAAAGACTACCAACGCGATAAAAAATGACGTAAAAAGGCTGACAATAAACATAATCGCACGTGGTTTTTCAGCCAAAACAGACATCCAGCGGCTGGGCCTTTTAAAATTAAATACCTGCATATCTAAGCCTATTTTTGCCAACACCTTAGAGTATGGTGTTGCCTCATAAGAATACAATAAGTAATAGTCAAAGAACCCTGCCAACGCCTCTGGACGCTTATTATTAACTAAATTCGAGCGGCGCTTAGCTATATTGTCTATACGATGAATAAACGCAAAGTCGTTGAGCGACACATCATAATCCTTTAACAAGGTATTAGTTTTTACCGAAGAATTAATACTATCCAGCAAAAACTCTTTATCTTCAATTGCAACAGAAATCAGGGTGTGTGCAGGCTTTAATTTTTTGTTATATAACGTAAGTCTTGTAGCATCAAAGCCTAACCGGCTTAATAAATTCACAATAACTCTTGTCCCCTCCCCGCATTCACCTTCTTTATGCGAAAGTAAAAAATGCGTATCCTCTCTTAAAAAAGGCTTATTAAAAACATCTAGAGATTTAAATGTATTTGTTTGAATATTGAAATCGCGCCTTACTTGATCAGACACTCGAACAGCCGTCTCTTTTGTTAATGGCAGATCAGCCAGATCATTTTTTGAAAGGTATTTATCAATCAATTGATTTTCCTGTATTTGCAATGACAAATAATATACCGGAAAAACCAAAGTCACTAGCACAGGAATTAAAAATTTTAGAGAAGTAATCTTAGACATGTTAACCACCGTAGCTCCTTAACAGTAGGCACAAAAGAGTCCGTTAAGTTATTATCATTCCATAAACTTAACGTTAAAAAAGCTTTAGGCTTTGCTAGCAAAAACAACACGAAAACAACAGCTTTTTCAAATAGTAACACTGACTTAAAATTAATTTCAAGAAATAAAATTAAAAAACGTTAAAAAAGAGTGTCCATTACGTAGCAGGATAAAAAGCCAACAGCTAATTGGCTTCATTTTGGTGGTTCACAAAAAATAAGTCACAAGAAATTTATAATTTTAAACGCTTAAAAATAAACTCAGGAATGGATTTAATTACTAGCATAATATAGCGCCAGAAAAATGGCGTATAAAGTTCGCTTCCACCACGTTTTACTGCCCTGATAATATCAGCAGCCACCTTTTCAGGCGTTGCCCATAACGCACCTTTTTTAAACGATGCGGTCATCGGCGTATCAACAAAGCCCGGCTTAATCGTCAGTACCTGAATACCCAATGGATTCAAACGGTTGCGAAGCCCTTGCATATAAATAGAGACCATACCTTTAGCGGCACCATACACATAATTAGACTGTCGACCCCGATCACCAGCAACACTACTAATAACAGCCAGAGTCCCTTTGTGCCCTTTCTCTAAACGAGCAGCTAACAATGTCGCTAGTGATATAACACTAACACCATTAATGTTGATTTCATCCAGTACAGCTGTCACATTATTTTGTATTACATCTTGCTCAGGTAATGTACCATGAGCGATTAGGGCAATATCAACATTACCTAACGTATCATAAACCGTATCTATCAGTGCAGGATGAGAATCTAGATGTTGTAATTCGCACACGTGAGTTGTAACGTTGGAGGCACCACGAACAGTGATATCATCAGCAACTATTTGCAGCTGCTCATCATTTCTAGCCACCAAAAAGAATTCATTCTTTTCATCTGCTAGCTGTCGTGCAACAGCCTTTGCAATAGCAGACGTTGCCCCTATAATTAGCACCTTGCTCATAATTTATATTCCTAGCCGTCTTGATTGTAGTGAGTTAAAAACAGATGCTGCGCCGTACTTCTCTCTGATCGCGAGAAATTCTTCGTATTGAGGGTAGCATTTAAAAAATGTATCTTTATTCATTCTGGCATCTTTAGCTAGATACAACTTACCTTGTGCGGCAAGTACCATCTCATCAAGTTCGTTGAGAAAGTGCAAAATATCTCTATCATATTTAAAATCTAAAGCCAGTGTTAATCCCTTTTCACAAAATGATAGTAAATTGTCGTTGGCATCACCTAATACTTTTAGCACGGCCAAAAAAGATCCCTTTTTCGTATCGACGATCTTTTGCAGTATCTCTTGCATCGCCTCTACCCCATTGTCAAAGGGAATAACAAATTGATACTGGATAAAGCCCTTTTTACCGTATAAGCGATTCCATTGATGAATACCATCTAGTGGATAAAAAAATGGATTGTAGTGTACAGACCGCTCACTGACATCATTGCGCACACGGTGGTAGTACAGTGTATTAAACGCCTGGATAGTATATTTGTTAAGTACCATATCAGGCATGTTAAAAGGCACACTCAGCGTAGAGGTCAGCCGACCAACATCTAAGCGCCCAGTAGGTTCATGCTCACCTGTCATCAGCAATGAACGCCCCAATGAGTCACCGCTACTGAGACAGTCAATCCAAGCTACGGTGTACGTAGTATCATTACATTGTTGAAATAATGATATTACTTCATCAAGGTTAGCCGCTTTATAGGTATGCTCGCGAATATAACTGGAGGTTATCGGCTTAAGCCTGATACAGGCTTCAAGAATCACACCGGTTAACCCCATACCAGCGCAAGTGGCATAAAATAGATCGGCATGATCTTGCCGAGAGCAGGTGATGCAATCCCCTGATGCTAACATGACAGTCAACCAATCGACATAATCGCAAAAACTGCCTTCAAGATGATGGTTCTTACCATGTACATCCGCAGCAACCGCCCCCCCCACTGTGACAAACTTCGTTCCGGGCGTTACGGGTAGAAACCACCCTTTTGGAATAAAGCACTCCAAAATAGCAGCTAAACTTGCCCCTGCACTACATACAAGATGACCAGTATCGGAATCAAAGGTTTTAAAGTCATCAATATAGCGGGTATTAAGAATAGTATCGGCTAAAGAACTATCGCCATAGCTTCGCCCCAAGCCCCTTGCAATACAAGACTGACCAGCGGTATGTTGTTGTGAAATAGCGCGCCCGAATTGAGCATATTTCTCTGGCGACACCAGCTGGGCGTCAGTTGTCGGGTATTTACCCCAGCCAGAAATATTCATGACACACTGCTCTCGGTAAATACAAAGCGCTTATCCAGTTGGTACTTAACAATATAACCTATCGCCAAGCCAATAGCACCGCCCACATAACGCATCGTCTTTGTCGCAAAAATAGCATCAAAGGCAAACTCGACCCCCCAGAATATAACGGTCGTCAGCACGCCCATAATACTGTAGAGAAAGAACAACTTAGAATCATGGGCAAGATCCTTACTTTGATAGTTAAATATATACTTTTTGTCGAGCATATATTTAACGACTAAGCCAACGCCTGTTCCAAAAAAAATGGAGGCCCATAGCACCCACGGACCCGCATAGACTCTGGTCACTAAATCCTGACCGCTAATATTAGCTACGGTGGCAATCACTGCAAATATAATGTATCTTTGTGCCAAATTCATTTAGGTAGACTCTCGCATTAAACAGCCTATAGTCTCCACAACCAAAGCTATATTTATGGCCAATAATTCTATCACTATTGATAACTCCTATACATCGTTATTGACGGGTCTTATTAAGTTGATGAGACCTAAGCAATGGGTCAAAAACAGTTTCGTTTTAGCCCCTCTCGTGTTTTCTGGACAATTTTTAAATATCGATTCAATTAGCCAGGCACTGATTGCGGCACTACTGTTTTCAATTGCCTCCTCGGCGACCTATATTATTAACGATATCCGCGATATTGAAGATGATAGAAAACATCCAACAAAATCTAAAAAGCGCCCATTGGCATCAGGGCAGGTCAAAACTCCGCAAGCATTATGCCTGCTCATTCTACTCTATGCAGCTCTGGTGGCAGGCTTCTTTATACAACCCGCTGTCATCTATGTAATTGTAGCGTACTTATGTTTAAACCTTGCCTATACCTTCGTCCTTAAACATCAACCGGTTATCGATATATTTACCATCGCCATAGGTTTTGTATTGAGAGTCTATGCCGGCGCTATGGCACTTAGCGTGCCAGTATCATCATGGATGTTTGTAACAACCTTATGCCTTGCACTTTATTTAGCTGCGGCAAAACGCAGACAAGAACTCACTCAAAGTGGCAAGCAAAGTCGCAAGGTTTTACAAAAATACACTGTATCACTGGTCGATCGATACGCTGAAATGTCAGCCACAGGCGCCTTGCTGTTCTACAGTATGTTTGTGATGGATGTCAGGCCCGAGATGGTTATTACCATTCCATTTGTACTTTATGGCTTATTTCGCTATTGGTTTGTTATTGAAGCTCTCGATGGTGGGGAATCGCCAACAGATGCCCTGTTAAGCGACTGGCAGTTATTGCTCACTGTTATCCTTTGGGTAGGTTGTAGTGCTTGGGCCATCTTGCCACAAGGAGGTATTTAAATGGACGTTAGCTATGCAGTCACCCCCTTTGTTGCCTGGTTTGTCGCAGGGGTCAGTAAATTTATTATTAATTCCATAAAAGCCAAACAGCTCGCATTTGGATTAGTCGGCTACGGGGGATTACCCAGTAACCATAGCAGCATTGTCAGCAGCATCGCCTTTTTAATCGCTTTTAAAGAAGGGATTGAACACCCAGCGTTTGGTGTAGCAGTTGCACTGTGCTTTATTGTTATGCTTGATGCCAACAGCCTTAGGCAACAAGTGGGCAAACACGCCGTTCAAATCAATCGACTCAGTCAACACGATACTCAGGCGATTGCTTTGCGAGAGCGGATGGGGCACACGAAAATAGAGATTCTTGCAGGAATCGTAACCGGTGCCCTTTGCGCATTTCTTATGTATTCTTGTTTTTCATAGCTTATTCAAAACGTCGCAAATGCACATCATCTAAACGCCAGATTGAAAAACATAGCTCACGCCCCTCAGATAAAGGACGATAGAGTAAAGGCTGGCTTCTGTATATGGCACTTTCACTACTGACTTGTGCCTCATAACCAATACCCTGTTTAAAATTCTTACCCCGCCAGGCATAAACATAAATACTGTGTTCTTTTGACTCACAGTCTGTATATGCATCAGCAATATACTTAACACCCATTGCCTCAAAAAACGGCAGCAACTGATCATCAAGTATTGCCTGTTGAAAGTCATAGCTATTAATCAAGCCATCAAGGTTTAGTGTTGTGCGTTGGTTAAAATAGCCAAATACACCCGCATCTGATAATGCCACACCATCCTCTTTCGCCAAATTATCAGAAACCCATGCGGCAGCGGCCAAACGGCTAGCGTGGTGATCACCTTTTTCCAGAGCCAAAAAGCTGTTGTATGCGATGGTGAACAATAGTACCAACGCTATCGGGGAAAAACGTACTACACTGGGGAAAGCCTGTAGTTTTTGCTTCAGTGCATTATAGAGTAACGCTGCAAAAATAATAATCGTTGGAATATAAGCCACAAAATGCCATTGGTAGATGCCAAACAACATAAACAATCGTGTCCATAAAATATGCAGTACACAACCAAAGGTTATTGCTGCCAGCAACATATATGAAGGATTAGAGTCCCATTTAGCTATATAATTGCGGTATACATAGGATGATTTGTTCATGATACTGTACAGCGTAAAAATCAGTGCAAGGGCAAAGGGTAGTAAAAATGGTGCTGCTTGTAAGCCGATATTATTATAGGAAATGGGGTGAGGAAACGTATTTTTAATAGAACCCGATATTGGTGACAAGTGACCAAAGGTTAAGTAATTCCAAATAAAATAAGGCGATAAAGCGACTAAAAAAGCAATAATAGTCGGCATATAACATGTAATTAAGTGAATAACTCTACTCTTACCTTCGCCTATACCAGGCCATAGAAGCTTAAGACCCGCTAACGCCATTAGAATAAACAACACATCCAATCTTGCAGAGGCGAGCCCTGCCAATAGAAGGCCAAACAACAATCGGTTTTTTAATGTGGCATCAGGTGATAGAAATTCATGTGTATCATCGAGATACAACAAGAAGAATAACCAAAATAGCAGTACAGCACTTTCAAGCCCATTGAGCATCAACACCATAGGAGAATTGAAAATAAAAATCGATAATACTGAGACTAAAGCACCCTCTAACCCAAAACGCTTATAACACCAGCGAAAACATAGATTAACTGTAGCAAGACTAATTAACAGCTGTAAACATACAACTGCTCTTAGCGCATGTTCTGCGTTATCAAACACCCAATAAATGGGCAGCAATAAAAGCATCCACTGAGGGTGATAGCCATTAGATAAATTAAAACCATCAAAAGAGGAGCCATTACCTAAAATAATATTTTTAGCTGTGAGTAGATAATAATAGGCATCATCAGACAGGAAAAAAGTCACTGCCTGTATGGGTGACAATAATATCCAAACTATAAAACAAAATGCCACACATACTGAGGTTATAGTAAATCGTTTCTGAATAATTAATTCAGAAGAATAATGGTTCATTAGAAAATCCAAGGCTAAATTAAGATTAAACTGTATATAATTTTTGGTGTGCGTCTATATCTTTTGGGTCGATTTTTGAACGCTCATAATATATACGCACCATAATTCCGAGACTACACCACATTGGTGTACTACTTGTAAAAGGGTAAAAAGACTGGGAGCCTAAAAAGCCGACCATCTGGGAAAAGAGTAAAGTAAAGGCCACTCCCCCACAAATAATATAAATTTCATTACGTTTATCTCTAAATAAACTAAAGCTATATTTAAGCAGCACAAAGAAAAAGACAAGTATTGGCAGCGATAGTACAATGCCATTATCTAGCAACATTTCCATATAAGCATTATGTGGATGAGGAAACGGCTTACCTAAGTTCTCACCAAGCCATTGGCTCAAACCAATTCGCTGCATGGCTCTACGACCATAGCCAAAAAAAGGCGCCTCGCCTATTTTCTCAATAACAACAGGCCAAATATCTGATCGCCCTGATGTAACAGATGAAGAATCAGCTTCATCTGAGTCTTCATTACCCTCAAACCCTTGCAGAAAACGCTCTTGTACAGCAGGAACAAATGAAACCACTAATACGGCAATGAGGGGCCCTAGTATCAATAGCTTTCTAACGCGGTAATAGGCAATTAAAACACCCACAACAACCCAGCCACCCATGCCAATACGCCCACCTGTTAGCGCCATCGCTAGTACTGTTAAAAAACTACCGCTTAAGCAAAATAGGCTAATCCAGAAGCTATTTACAAGAGGCCGTATAAGATATAAAGCCCAAGCACCACCGCCGAATAAAATTGCCAAATCGCTACGGTAGTAGCCTATATCCCGATCAATTTTTCTAATGCCGGTTTGCTCCAGCATCTTCCCATCGGTTAACGCTCCTATTGGCATAACTTTAACGACTTGCAGAGCCAGTAAAAATATCATCATGAGAATCGCCGCATATAACCAGCGTAGATTTTTCTTACTGTCAGCGGCAAAAAAACAAAGCACACCGGGAATGGCATATTTAAGCGTATTGACGATATCGTCAATAAAAACCCCTTTAGGGGTTACAAAATTACGACCATTAACATACTCGATAAAGCGATTAATACCCTGAAGATCACCCACCTCACGAAAAAATGCCAGCAATATAAAAAAAAGATAAAAGAATAAATAAAATTTAATATTATTAGGTAGTTTAACCGCGTCTTGTGTTTTCGAATATTGCAACAAAAAGGAGCCCACAATACTAAAAAACAATATATTCCAAGGGTTAAAACCTGGAATGCCTAACATTGCTTTGGGCATATCGGGCCGTTCTAAAAGAGCCATACTGAAGACTAGAAAACATAATGATTTCGTCCAGTCTTTCCACGCATAAGCGCTCATAAAGAGAAAAGCCATCCAAATTAAATAAAAGCGCATAGTATTCTCTTTTCGTATAGCAGCGAACGCTAGTTATTCACTAACGTTGTTATAACCTCTGCCCAGCGCTTAGCTAGGCGATTGCGCTCTGCTTTATCCAATATAAGTTGACGAGCAGCAGCTGATAATCTGTCATATTTTTCTGGGGATGATAAGAGCTCACCAATAACCTCACTATAGTTATCTGCGACAACGTGTTCAATCGTATAACCCGTGCTGTCGTTTATCGCAAAGTCTGCAAGGTCACCTACTTTACTCACAACCGGCACAAGACCAAGCCCCATAGCTTCAAGCATAGCAATAGAAACGCCTTCCCAGCGCGATGTCAGCACAAATATCTTAGAACGCCCCAATAGGGTCATAACATCGCCACGTTGCCCTAACAAATCAAGATTGTCATTAAGGCCTAACTGTTGAATTTTGCTTTCGAGCTGGTCTCGGTCAGGACCATCGCCCACCATAACGGCATTAATGGCTGGGAATTGATTCGTCAGTTGATGAATGACATCAACAAAAATCTCAGGCCGCTTATATTCAGCTAATCGGCCAACAAAGATAATATCAATATCTTTAGTAGTATCATCGTCAAGTTCGGGCAACTCGACACTTCCAGTAATGACCTCAAGTCTTGCCTGATAGCCACCTTTTAAAATAAACTGCTTTGCGTTTGACCCTCTTACTACCACAAGGTCAAATTGGTTGGTCACAGACAGAGCCATTTTTTCAATCAGTGCTGAAGGTGTTAACAGAGAGGTCATTAGCTTATTCTCAGCATTCCAGCCCCCGCCTTCTAACTCAAGTTCACCCGCGGTCACTTGGTAGGCACATTTTGCTCCCAGTAGCCGGCCGCAGATGAGTGCTGTAATAGCCGAAGGGAAAATATGGTAGCCCATAAAAAGATCGGCGGGATATTTGCAGCCCATCAAAAAGACCCAAATTGCTTTAGCACCTGCACGAGTAAAAATAGCAGACAACCATTTAGGTGGGCACTTATAAACAAGGTTAGGAATTTCGGCTATCACTTCATCTGTAACCAGAATCACTTCACCATAGTTAGCCCGAGCGACAGGTTCAATATGCGCATAAAACCAATTGGGGTTATGAAATGTAGCATTAATAATAATGCGGCCAGAATGCGTTTTTTTACGATACAGCCGCTTTGTTACAAGAGAAATAACAACGGCAATACTATAAATTAAAAATAGGACGACTCGCGCAAGGTTGCGCAGAAGCAATGCACGAAGATTATTCACTACCTGTACCTCCTTGCGTTTTCAAGGCAAGTTTTTCTCCAATACCGGTTTTATCCAATAACGTTTGCCTTACTTTTTGATGTAATACAAACCGCCAGTAAACAAACAGTGTACATACCCCACCTATTGCAAATACCACAGCCGCAATTAGCAGCTGATTGCGCTCAATAAAAAAGCGAGTCAATAGGATAAACCCCATGAGAGGCAGGCAGGCGGCGACAGGTCGCAAAATGAGGCCATTAATATACTTTGACAATGAAATATCATAATGCTTTTTCAAAAATAGCGGCAATACAAAACTATAGCTTGCCGTCCAAATAAACCCAGCAAAAATAGCCGCATTAGTTGCAGTCCAACCGACATACTGCACCATCGGTGCAAATATACACAAGAGCACAATCGCCACTGCACAAGCGTGCAATGCCACCCGCCCATGAGCATCCATACCTTGAACGATATAATAAGAGCCCAATTGACCAATAGGCAGGATTGAGCCCAGCACTAATGCCGCAAGCATTGTCCAATTGGCGTAGTCTTCACCCATCCAAACCAATAAAATATAATCGCCGAAACCCAATAGAACAAGCGCCATCGGTAAATAAAATGATGTGGAATAACGCCCCATCTCAACAATAAGATCTTTAGCCTCTTCGTTTCTATCCAATCCTTGCAAACTGCTGGCAATAGGCATGATCATCATCATTGTTTTTCGAACAATTTGCTCACCAAAACGCACGAGAGCAACGCCTCGGTTAAAAACCGCAAGTACCGCGGGGCCAGCATAGCCTGCAATTAAAAAAGCCATCGATTGAAACAATAGAATATTAGGGACATTCCACAGAGTCGATTTTGCACCAAAGCGTATCATTTTCATGACTAACTTAAACTTCCAATGGCGATAACTCAGTGATAAACCTTTACATTCACGCAAGGCAAAGTACATACGTAAAATTGCAATGCAAACCGCCACAAACAATACCGCAAGTGACAGTTCAAATAAGCTCCCACCTAGCATTATGATAGTAAATAATGCCAGAGTAACAAATAGGTCATCCATACCATTTATCGTATGCTGAATATCCCACCGGTGACTACCAGATAAAATACCACCACCGGGCAAAGCAAACATTTGTACAGAGATAATGGTAATAAACACCATTAAAACATCGCTGGCTAGTGCACCTTCTTCGGATGAAAAGTGAGACCACTCCACCACATAGGGCACAAAATTCATACCAACAATAAAAATCATCACCGCAATAATAGCCTGCCAAATAAAAGACACACTGATGACTTGCTCAAGCATACTATTGTCATCTCGAGCCCGATAAAAGGCCACATTGCGACCAATGGCAGGCCCAACGCCCACATTGACAATATTGAGATAGCGGCTAGTCGCCCAACCTAAATCCCAGATCCCCAATAAATTAGGTCCAAGATTGTCACTGATCAACCGTGGCATAATAAAACCAGAGATCATCACTATGATTTGAGCAAACCAACCGACAGCGATATTTTTAGCTAGCGATTTAAAGCCCGTAATGTCTGACACATTCACGTCCTAGATAAGTAATAGTTAATAACATATACAGTAAGCATCCATTCTTATGTTAGTGCAGTAAAAAATCGTGGTAGAAGTCGTATGTATTTTTATTTCACACTGTTTAAAACATCGTCATAAGCGAGCATTGTTTTACGTGCAACACTTTTTGGATGAAACATATCATGTGCACGTGCACGCGCAGCCCCACTCATTTGTTGACGTACATCAGGCTGCGTCAACAACACCTCAACTTGCTTCGCAGCAGCACTATAATCATGAGGATCGATAAGGTAGCCACTTTTTTCAGACTCTACCATATCGGGGATCCCGCATAGATTAGAGCCCAAAACAGGCACACCAACGGCCATTGCCTCAGCAATGACCATAGGTGCATTCTCTTGTAACGATGGCAATATAAGCATACTTGCACTCGTTAATTCATCCATCACCTGCCCCATATCCAAGCGGCCACGGAGCTTAACTCTCTCACCAAGTCCTAATGCTTCAATTCGATCTGCCACAAGCTTGGTGTAATCAGCATCTGACGCCTCACCGCATAGCTGCGCATTTAAATGTGGAAATTTATCCTTTAATAAACCAACAATTTCAACAATAGCAAGTGGGTTCTTACGCTGGTTAATCCAACCTAAGAATAAAATATTTTCTTTAACATTTTGTTGCTCTAATGCAAAATATCGTTCATTTATTGCATTCCAAATATTGTAAACTTTTGCATCTGAAAGCGGTAATATCTGCTCTTTAACATAAGGTGCTATAGAGATAAGGTGTTTTTGTCGAGCTAATCCGTGTGCTTCAAATCGTGCCCATAACCAAGAGCGAAACTGCCAACCCCAGCTTTTTTCGGTCACTAAATTCAAACTATCAAAGCCGTGCACAGTAAATACTGAAGGTATAGATAATCGATACGAGCCCATACCCCAAGTTTCATGAAAGTGAACAATATCTGGCTTTAGATCTTGTAGATATTTCACTAGGCGCCTAGCGCTTGGCCCACCAAACACATCCAGCATCATTGGGCAGCGGCTTCGCTCTAATCTATGCACAGTGATACCATCGTGCTGCTCAACAATAACATCTGTCAGCCCGCGCTCTAATGTCACCACATGTAAATCAACATCTTCATATTGACACAATGCGCTTGCTAAACCTACCGTTGCTGTTTCAACCCCCCCGCGAGGTGTGTCAACAGTCCGGGGGAACCGGCTTACAAAAACAACTTTCATACTCGTTATAAACTCCAACCGGTTAATTAATCACCATAACCTAACTGATGATTTGTTGATGCCGCAATATTATTGAACGCCGTCAGGTCATCATCACTGAGGGTCTCTTTCCAAGCATCATCAACTTTAATACTGATTTGTGATTTTGTACGCATGCTATTACCAATAATATGGTGGGGCGTTTGGCGTAAATCGACCGAACTCCAGTCCTGCTCCATAGATGGAATATCTAAAAATTGCCACAGGCTCTCCATAACAGCATTAGGGTCGGCACATAGTGATTCATACTTAATTGTTATCAAATCGTCTTTCGGTAACAATGCTGAAACTTCATGCATTTGTGCAATAGTACTCTTCCACTCATGACAAGCACTAGCATAATCCCCGCCATGATACCCTTTTTTACGTTGTGAATTACTCTGAGCACGACCATCGCGGTACATTCGAATCACTTTTATATCCCAAAGATTACTCTGCATAAGATATTTCAGCCGATGGGGGTCTTTTGAGCCATCTAAAAATATCGATTTATCTTGCAATCGACAAGTCTGCTCAATAAAGTATTGATTATTTTCAATAATCTGTTGGAATTCAGCGGCAACACCCGGCAAACTAAGCCCCACTTGGCGAATCGATTCAAATATAGGCCCACGTACCTGAGCACGCAAAATACGATCACTAAACAGGCTCGCAGAACCAAAGTGAGTGCCAAAATTCTGTAATGAAAATGCTTTATTTTGTTTTTTTACAGATAACTGCAATTGCTGCCAGAAATCACACGCTTCTATTAGTTCACCACACGAACAACGATAATTTTCAATCGGACCCATCGCTGTTGCTTTCAACTCCCCCATCGTCGCTATATCCTGATGCTGTGCCAGCAACAAGGTCAGCAGCGTGGAGCCTGAATAACTTGGAGATAGTATATAAACCAAACGCCTTTTGGCGGACATGTTCATTCCTCAATTACTACACGGATAAACCGTGATTTATTTCTACAATACGGCGATATATCACTTAAAAACATTCGCGCAGCCGTTTAACTCGATCTTTCACTAGCGCCCAGCACACATAAAACAACACTTGAGGTACTGAAAAAACATCAGGGAAAGCCAGACGATCAAGTGTAAACATATCATCCCCTACTCGATTAATACCTGAGTGTGTTGTGACTGCGGATTCGTAACCAGCCGCCTTAACACTGGCTGAAGCTACAGATGAAAAACTCCCAACGGGATAACAGAAATGGCGGCAGGCCTGACCTGTTTTCTCTTCTAAATAATGCTTAGAAACTAACACTTCTGTGTCTATAACAACTCGCTCTAAATTGCCAAGCCGTAAATGATTCACTGTGTGGCTGCCAACATCAAACCCTTGAGGTAAACCACTAGCAAGTACATCGGGCTTAATAATAGACAGCATTGGGTTGGAGAGAATATCGCCTGATAGCAATTGACCAGTGGGATCCAGTTGTTTCTTTAGTGCGTTCAAATGAATTAACATTTCGCGCTCATCAGGATAAAGCTTTCTGAGCGTTAAACGTAAATTCGCATAATCTTGAGTTAGTAGTGCTCGCGATGTCGTTCGAATAGTAAAGTGTTGGCCTTCAACATTGATACGAATAATATCATCCGTCTGCGCTTGCAATAGATAATCAATTTCATCAATCCAAAACAGTTGTTTTTGCTCAACAAAGCTGGTCGCAAAATACACAATCATCGGCGCATTAAAAGTACGCAGGGCTGGATATGCATACATCAGGTTATTTTCATAACCATCATCAAATGTAAAGGCAACCGCAGGTCGTTCACATTTTGCTTTTTTGGATAGTCGTTCGCAAACATGATCCATATCGACAAAATCGACGTAACGTTCTATCGCCTTTAGTGCAATATGGATTTCACGTGTATGAGCCCGCTTCCATAGCGGGCGCCAAGAGCCACTGTATTGATCATCAGTAACGCCGTGCAACATAAAAATAATGGTGCTGTTGCGATTCAGGAAAAAAATCAGTCTAAATACACCTAAATAGTAAAGTGTATACAGCACCACTTTTTTGATCGTATTGCACATAGTGGTAAATTTATCTCTATGTTTATAATTATCGGCAGTGGCTAGATTAACGGATTAACTTTCATAACAAAACAATACTTAACGATTACTACTCAAAGACATCCTTGCCTGCTTTTAAATAATCGACATACCATTCAACGGTTGACTTCACACCCACTTTCCAATCAACCTGTGGAGAATAACCCAGCACAGTTCGAGCCTTAGACACATCAGGGCAACGACGAGAAACAGAACCAGACGGCGCGTCAACAGGCGCATAATCCACTTTAGCTTCAACTACTTCGCCAATATATTCCACGAGTTCACGAATAGTAATCTCCGCTACATCATCACCAATATGGAAGATCTCACCTGCCGCATCGGGGTGCTCCATTGCCAAGATAGTGCCATTAACCGCATCATCAACATAATTGAATGAACGCGTTTGATCGTGACCAAAAATCTTAAAGGGTGTCTCACCATCTAAAAAGCGCTGAGTCACTTGAGGAATTACATGTTTAAAGCCCATGCGAGGGCCATAGACATTATGGAAGCGCACAACGGTGCACTCAAAACCATAGACATTGGCATATTGAAAGAAGCCTGATTCACCTAGCATTTTTGTTACTGCATAAGTAAAACGGGGATGGCGAATATCTTCAATACAAAGAGGCACATCTTCTGGAGTCGGGATTGCGTATTCAAAAGCCTCAATCGTACCGGCATAGCACTCACTAGTTGAAGTAAAGACCACTTTCTTACAGTCAGTATTTTTAATCCACTCTAGTGTATTAAAAATCAACGCCGTATTAATGCGAATTAATTCGTTGGGGATCTCTTCTGTGTATTTAACACCGACAACAGAGGCAAGCATATAAACGTGATCATAATCAGCGTCCAGCTGTGTAAAGGCCGCTGGGTCTGTGCAATCAGCAGCCATCACTTTTACACCGTGATTATCAACCAGCGCTTGCAGCACATCATCTAGCTTTCCGCGGAAGAAATTATCAATGATATGTATCTCATACCCATCTCGTTGACATAATTGTGCCGCGATACGCTGCCCAATAAATCCTGCACCACCAATTAATAAAACTTTCATACTATAGATCACCCCGTCCAATGACATGGATGTTGCTATTGGCAACATCATAATTATTAAGATCCAACACACCCCAGGTATCAACCAATACGGTATCGGGGTGCGCATTAAAATAAGCGGGAAGTAACTCTGATTGCTTATACTCAGAATGCATTGTAGTAACAACAATCGCATCGTACTCACCTGCCAACACCACTGACAAGTCAGTTTCTACAGGCAGCTCTCGCTCTTCCCAAAAAGCCACTAAAGAATCGTGTAACGCGACGGTTGCGCCATCGGCTAATAGCCCGTCGTACATCAATTCAATAGGGGTATAGCGCGTATCGCCTACATCGTTCAGATAGGATACGCCCAATAACAGTATTTTCTTCCCGGCGACATCGCCCCCAAGAGATGCCTTCACCATTTCAATAGAGTGTTGAGGCATCTGGTCATTAATTCTAACCGCCTGTATGCTCTGCTTAAGTGGCTGTTCACTATTAAAAATATTTTGCTTAGCCCAGCTTGCCATCAGCGGATCTTTTGTTAAACAATAACCACCCACACCCAACCCTGGCAGCATAATATTACGATGAGTAGGCCGCATGCGAATGGCGTCGACTATTTCAAATAAGTTAACGTTAGCCTCTTGTGCAAATTGCCCCCACTCTTCCATAAAGGCAATATTCATAGCACGATAAGAATTCTCTAATACTTTAGCCATTTCTGTGGCTGTCGTAGAACCAAGTTTGGTAAGTGGGTATTCGTCGGTTTTGATAATACCGCGTAAAAAAGATTCCACCGCCTGCTCACTATCGACATCAATGCCTGAGTAAACACGGTAAAAATTTTGAATAGAATCAATATAATTGGGCCCAGGCATTACTCGCTCGTAAGAGTGAGCTAATCGGTAGGCCAAAGGCAGGCCACGCTGCTGAAACACCTCATCCATAATCGGTTTAACAATATGCAAACAGGTCCCAGGTGGCACGGTTGACTCGACAAGCACCATAACATCTTGCTTACAATGTTGTGCAAAGCTTGTACACGCCTTGCGAAACGGTGTCATATCAACATCAAAATCAAGCAGCTCTTTATTGGCAGATGACTGCTTTTGTACATCGAGATTAATATCAACCACGATGACATCCGCAAAACGATATGCCTGTGGATTACACGTGGCGATAAAGTTTTCACGCTCTCGTGAGTGTTGATAAAAACTGGCAACCTTGGGGTCAGATGAAACAACAGGGAAATGACCGTCGTTGATCTCACGAATTTTCCAGTAGCTCAACGGTGTAGGCAGGTCAACACCAATTACGGCATAATCATTGCCTGCACTGTTAGCAACCACCAAGGACATTACAGCACCAACAAAGCCCAGCCCTTGAACCACCACTATCTGTTTATCCGCATGCTGGGCAACAAATGCCTCCAATGCCTGCAAGTCGTCATCTGCTTGCGAAGGAATGGGGTAAGTATTTCCCGTTAAAGGACTTTGCGATTCCATAATTTTCCCGTATTAGCATTAATAACACACTGCCCTTTAGGCAGCTGTTGATATAGCGCTATTCACCCACGGCACTAAGGCGTTTAGCCGTATCTTTGATCAAACCAGATTCATCTAAAGTAAGTAAATAGAACGGGCGCAATTCTATCGAAGGCGTCACAACATTACCACCAGCAACAACGTAATGCGTCGTATATAGGGGATGAAAGGCTCACTCTCACCTAAAAGCATTACACATGCATTAGAGCAGTCTATATCAATAGACAATATTGTGCTAAATATCGACCTGTCATCGCATTAAAGGCATCGATTATTTACAACCACAGTGAGCATGGACATAATGAGCGCCTTCATAAATTCAGGACTAAGATCCCAGTGAAGTATCACCTAATTTTAACCATCGACTATGAACTCTTTGGCAATGGCACTGGCTGCCTAGAGCACTGTGTTATCAACCCGACACGTCAATGTCTTGACACTCTCGCCGCTTTCTCAGCACCAATGACCTTTTTTGTTGACAGCTCAGAGTTTCGCGCGATTAAACAGGTGTCACAAAAGCAACAAGGGTATGCCGAATTTAATGACGTAGAACAACAGTTAAAAAAAGCCCTTAGCGATGGCCACAACCTACAACTGCATCTACACCCACAGTGGCTAGATGCAACCTATGACCCAACGGTCACACAAGGCACACCCTGGACACTGGCTTACGACAAATGGCGTATTGGCGATCTAGGCAAAGAGGATCTAGAGCGCTGCATTGTCGAGGGCATGGAGTACCTCACGCAACTCTTGCCTACTAATAACGGCACCGAAAACCGCCAACACCTGCATGTTTTTCGCGCAGGCGGCTGGGCGATACAGCCCTGTTCACAGGTCCTGAAAGCCTTAACGGCCCATGGCATCACAGTAGAAACAACAGTAGCACCTGGGGCGTATAACGCAGCTAAAGGTGACTGGTATGATTTTAGAAAAACACCGAAAGCGCCTTTTTGGCCAATTGATGACGATATTTGCACTGCCAGCAATACGCCTATAAGCCAGGCGGATATGCTTGAGGCACCTATTGCCACAGCATCAATTGGGCGTATAAAACACATCAAGGCACTGCTTGAGAATCGCCGACAGCCCAGCCTGCCTGAAGGCTGTACCGGCAGTTATGATGGTCCTAATAACAAGCAACAAGCCCTAGCAGGAAAAGCCAGCAAAGTCGCTAATATTGGGCGTGTAATGCTGGATTATTCGACACTGCCCAGCGAACTCCTGATTGAAGTAACTCAGCAAACCATGGCTCAATTTGCCCACGAAAAGCACCCAGTGCCTATCGTGGCTATTGGGCATAATAAGAACTTTACTCAGCACTCCAATGAACATTTGGCCACTTGGTTGCAATGGGCGCACGCACACCCCGATATTCACTTGTCTGATTATCGCCAATGGACCGATACATTATCACTTCACTCATAAGCACAACGTTCAGTTTGCCAGGATTGCCGCTATTACTATGAATTTACCTCTACCAGAGAATACGCCACCCATCGCTCAGGACCCTTATGATCCATGGATGACGCGTCTTGGTGTCTACGCGAAACATCATTTTTATCAAGGCCACCTGCAAGGAAAGCTACTCTCTATTGGGATTGCTGTCGCAGACTGGTTATTCCCAAATAGCTTGCGCTCGCTATTAAAAGCCCCGCCAAGGTCTTACCCTATTACGACCGCACAATGGATTCTATCGCAGGATGTCATTGCAAATCCCGATGCAGCCTACCGGGCACTAATGAGCACAGCATCAAGCAAGGCCGAAGAATTTGGCACCAGCTGGGGGCTAGGCTTCCCATGGATGTCAAAAAACGGGTTGTATGACGAGGACATGCCTTTTGTCACTCACACACCTTATGCATTAGAGGCACTGCTAAAGCTCAGTCAGTACCCATCGACACAAGCACAAGCGCTATTGAGCTTTAATGACTCATGGCGTTTTCTCGAATCCTTGTTAGTCATGCACGAAACAGATGATGAACTTGCGTTATCTTATGCGCCAATCGAAGAGCCGCGCATGGTCATTAACGCTAATGCTTATGCCTGCTATAGCTACTGTTTACACGCTGCTCATGGTGAACACAAAGCAGTGGCACTTGCCAAAGCAACCAAGCTCGCCTGCTGGGTAATGAACCAACAGCAAGAAAACGGCTCATGGTATTACTACGCAGACCAAGAGCCCGGCAACTTTATCGATTGTTTTCACTCATGTTTTGTCATCAAGAATTTATTTAAAGCTGCCACACTAAACCCCGATATAAAACAGCGCGTTGAGGCGAGTATTACACAGGCGCGACACTATATTGACCAGCACTTTGTTGACCCCAAAGCAGGATTGGTCAAACGCTTTACCGATAGGGATATCAAAGACCCCTATGTTTGGGATATTTATGACCAAGCAGAGTATTTAGGGATACTGTTATTGCAAGAAGAGTATCAAACAGCGGCAAATTTTCGTACATTAATCGAAAAGACCTTTTATGCTAACGGCCATTGGTATTGCAAAACAGATATCTTAGGGCGAAAGTGGGGAAGAGATTTTATGCGCTGGGGTATAATGCCTTATTTACATCAGGCGCACCTACTCGATAATAAACCCGCGCCAAAACAGTAGCGCATAACTAACACCGCTAACACAGTATTAATAAAAGGCAGATAGCTTCATGTGTGGGATATTTGGAACAACACTAGAGATTAATAACGATTTACTGGCGCGCGCTATTGACGCACTCAATCACCGTGGCCCAGACTCTAACGGGAAGCTAAAGCTTCCTCTGATCGATCATCGCACACTATCCCTTGCCCACACTCGACTGGCTATCCAAGATTTAAGCCCCGCTGGGCATCAACCAATGGCCAGTCGTGATGGCCGCTGGCACATTACCTTTAACGGCGAAATTTATAATCACTTTGAACTGCGCAAACAATTAACAACTGAATTCAGCAGCACATCCGATACCGAAACCCTCGTTGAGTATATTGCCACATACGGCATCGAAAAAACCGCCAATAGCCTTAACGGGATATTTGCCTTTGCCGCTTATGATAATATTGACAACCAACTGTATATCGTCAGAGACCCCTATGGTATTAAACCGGTGTATTACTCGTATACCAATGGTCATCTTAGCTTTTCTTCTGAGTTAAAGCCATTGCAGCTAGTGACCGGGCAGCGCCAGATTAATGCATCAGCACTACCATTATTTCTGACCTTTCGCTATACCCCATCGCCAGACACACTGATTCAAGGCATCGAACGCTTAGCGCCGGGGCATATTTTGCGCTACGATATTGCCACTAAAAATATCGCTACCGAATGCTACATACAACCTACAAACAGCCGCTTTAGCGGATCTCTTGATGATGCCATCGACGCCTATCAACAACAGTTGGGCCGCGCGGTTAAGCGCCAGCTGTTAGCCGATGTCCCCGTTGGCATTCTACTCTCAGGTGGTATTGACTCTGCGCTGGTTGCCTCATTCGCGCGCGAGCAGGCAAGTGACCTTACAGGTTATACCGTAGGTTTTGGTGATGGGTATAGCGATTGTGAAATTGCCGATGCGAAAGAAACCGCAGATACACTGGGCATTAAGCACCGCTATGTCAACGTCAATCCTGAAACCTTAATTGACCATCTAGAGACTATTGTCACTGCCGTTGAAGAACCACTGGGTACCACCTCAATTATGGCCATGTGGATTCTTACCCAACTCGCCAAAGAAGATGTCACTGTCGCCCTGACAGGGCAAGGTAGTGATGAACCTTGGGGCGGCTACCGCCGCTATCAAATCGAACACTTGATCAGCAAGGTGCCTGCACTAAAATGGCCTCTAATGCGCCCGCTATCAAAGCTAGGGCGCTTTAGTAATAACGAAGCCATTGCCAGGGGTTTAAGCTGTGTAGGACTTAACGATACTGCCGAGCGCTTTCACCAAGCCTACTCATTGTTTAGCCAACAAGAAAAAGCATCACTGGCTCCCAACATTGCCGATAATAGCCTTGCCAATGTTCAACGTTGGCTGAACTGGCTACCCAAAAATTCAGATATCCGCGGTGCAGAAACAATGATGCGTATCGATACCCGCATGAATCTGGCCGATGACCTATTGTTGTATGGCGATAAAATCTCTATGGCTTTTGCATTAGAAGCACGAGTACCCATGCTGGATACCGACGTCATGCAGTTTGTTGAAAGCCTGCCACTTGCCTATCGCTCATCACTAAAAGAAACTAAAATTGTACACAAGCGTATGGCGCAAAAGTATTTACCCACCCATATCGTCAATCGAAAAAAGAAAGGCTTTCAAGTACCGTTTAATAACTGGAGTAAAACGATCTGGCGAGACTATGTGGAAGCTCAGCTATTGGATAACAACAGCCCACTGTTTGATATCATGCCAAGAGAGAGCGTTAATGCGATCTGGCAGCAACATTTAACAGGTAAGCGGGATCTAACAAAGCAAGTATTCTCTTTGCTCACATTAGCGTTATGGTCGAAGCATTTTTTGTAATACAACAGTGCTATTAACGTGGGATTCATGAATTCAAAGGAACAGATTATGAACAGCAAGGTCTATAAAGAATCTATGAATAAGCCATGTGTAATATTTCACGAATCGAAAATTTCTTCTTGGCGTATTTAAGCCTCATAAGTTTTTCCGACAACCCACAAGATATAATAGCCGCTGATAACAACATGCAAGCACGAGTAATCAACCAACAAAGCCAACTAACTGAGCTATTCCACAGCAATTGGAATACACTGTTAACTCACAGCCATGACGACACTCTTTTTCTAAGCGCTCAGTGGATACAAAGCTGGCTTGATATACAAGAACATATTGAGCTGTTTGTTATCGTTGTACAAGAAGGCGATCAGTTACTAGCGATAGCACCACTATACATCGACAAAATGCACTTTTTAAAACGTATCGAGTTTCGCACTCTGCGCATTTTAGGCGATACACATTCAGGCGCAGAATATCCGGCTATTATAGCCAAACCGGACGCTGACAACCGTATCTATCAGGCAATTTGGGCACTATTGATAGCACATAAAAGCGCATGGGACTGCATATGGTTGCCACGGTGTGGCCCGCACTCTAGCAGTATTCGACACTTTCTTAACGCTACAGCTAAACACCCAATTGCTTTTCGTGAACGAGAACATGAGTTCAGTGCATTTACATTGCCTTCAAGTTATGACGATTATCTAAAAGACTTTTCGCGCAATCACCGCAATAAAATGAGACGCGTAGAAAAAAAATTTGATGCTATTGAAGGCATTAGCGTTGAGACCTGTAGCGACATCAACGATATAGATCGCTATTTAACGGCACTATTTCATCTTCATGCACTACGCTGGCAAGAGGCCGGAGAAGAAGGTGCCTTTAAGCGCCGCCCACTAATGGAGCATTTTTATCGTCATTTTTGCCCGCAGGCATTTAATAATGGCTGGCTTAAAATGTTTTTAATCACCCACCATCAAACACCTGTTGCTATTCAAGTGGGTTATCTCTACAACAATACTTATTTACAAATGCAAGAAGGCTTTAGCCCCGCTTTTGAAAAGGGCGTTGGCAATTACTTACGCATTAAAATGATTCGTCAACTGATTGATGAAGGCATTACTACCTATGACTTTTTAGGTGGTTTTGGCGAACACAAACAACGTTGGCAGGGAGAGAGAAAACTGGGGTTTGATGGGTTTATCTGGCATAACAACTGGAAAGGGAAATTGCTCTCGGCAAAAACGATATGGCCAACGGGGCGCCTATTTCACCTTCAGAAGTAATATTCACACTAACAGACAGTTTATTATCGTGCGCCTAATAATTATGGTGCATTAAGTAATACACGGGCACGAGCCAGTAACTGGTCTTTGGTGAGCGCACTGTCATCACCAACAACAGGCAAAGAAATTGCAACAAAAGCGGCCCCCTCAATAGCGTGGGTACGGCTACTTAACGCTGCCAGCTTCGCCCGCCAGGCACTGCCAACAATTTGGCCACCGATATCATACCAATAAAGCATAGCCCTGCGCCCACCGATCCGCTCAAGCTCAACATAGTGCAGAGTATGCTCATTAAGGCTAATAGTGTGATCGAACAAGAGCGACCACGCGTGGTCATTATAAAGGCGATTTTCTACGTAAACGACCTCTTCGCCGGCTTGCTCGCGTGGATAATACGCGGTATAGATATCAGTAGGTATACCATCAAGTCTTATATCCCCACTAATCACTTCGGCAGGTTTAACAAAATGAGGCTGCCAAGATAGCGTCTTAGCGACAAAGGTATGATCACCATGCAACCGACTTAATAGCTCAGGGCGGTAAGTACTTACGTCTACTTGGCGCTGCAGAGCATCATAGGCAGGTACCAGCAATACAATAGTTAACAGCACACTACCAAGAACTCTTTTTGCAACAGTATCTTCAACCACACTGTAGACTGCTGGCTTAAACGCCCTTGGCGGATACTTTAATAAATAGTGGTAAAATACTAATAACGGCACTAATAAGCCAACAAATAAAAGCCAGCCAAAGGTAAGGTGGTCGGTTACTATAGCGTGCTGCATTTCTGTCGCATTACCAACCAGGATAATAACAATAATACGAATCCAGTTAGCCACGATGGCTGTCATAATACTGACCAGCAATACAATCAACGCCAAATGCCAGCGCAGTCGATTTAATGCACTAAAGGCGGCGGTTAAAAATAAAGCCACCAAAAAGAACCCTAAACCCGAGCAGCTATCTTCAACAAAAAAGCTACCCGCAGGTACTTGAATTAAATAACCGTTATTGAGCACCGGAATATCAAGCCACTGAAGAACACTCACACTGACATGGGTTGATATATCGCGCAACGGCTTAACAAGATAGGTCCAAAATGGCATCGCCAATACTAATATAGCGAGCGCTAACCAATGATGTAACAGCCAGCGAAAACCAAAGTAGGCTAAGCATCCGGCAAATAACATACACAACCATGCTACTTGTGCGAGTGTCAGCACATGCATTTTATCGGCTGCCCACCATATTCCACAACAGACAAGTAACCCGACTACACCGGCAATAATGGATAGCCGAGCAGGCTGGCAGGGCTGAGAAAAGGGATAGATGTACATGAGATACAAAGCAAAGGGCGCCACTAAATAACCATGCCCTAAGGCACCACTAAATGACCACTCCTCAACGATACTAAGCCCTGTAGGTGCATAGACTAATAACCAACAAAAAATAAAAGCCCAAAATAAGGCAGGCTTTATGAGAAGGCTATTAAATGTATGTGTATTTTCCTCGCTAGACACGGCTCTCATTCTGGAGTGTAGGAAACGCCAATGTTAATACGATTATCTGTGTACTCTCTAGCCTCAATGTCATCATTTTTACGCTCATCGTAACTTGCCCCTAACTGTAGGGTAACAAAACGGCTTACGCTGTAATTGTAGTTAACACCAAAGCGATAACGATCATTCACACCCACATCGTCTTGCTCTAAGAAGTCCTCTCTTGAAAAGTCAGCGTTAAGGTCAATACTTGAACGGGAGCTTAGGTTCCAGTTATAGTTCACCTGCAGTGCATATCGGCGCTGATCTTCTGGCTGTAAATCATAATCCTCGTCATCCCAAGACAGAGCAACCAGTAGTGAATCAACGCTAAAGTTATACCGATAGCTCAACACCATTGAGCGACGCTCAATAATATCTTGTATCGCAAAGTTACCCGCGTCATCTTCCGGGCCATCACCACCACCGTCTAAATCAAGCCCCAAGCTACTATCAGTCACTTGCTGAGTAAGTGTTAAACCGATTTCCCGCCTGCCCGATATTTTTGACAAGGTACTAGTCACAAATAAACCGTCGACCTTTTCGCCGACTTCTCGATCAATTTCATTAAAGCCTACACCGAAAGAGAAGTTACCATCTTTCAACACGCGATTGTGCGAAATACTCACCCGCCAAAGGTCAAAATTATTGGCATTCGTATCAAAGTCTGCTTTATTGTAATCGACACCAACCACCACCGAGCTGATCTGACTATAGGCATGCTGCCAGTCAAGAGAAGTGTTGATACGATCACTATCAGCTGTTTGCGTATTTTCAAAGTCAGAGGTCAAATAATCTGCCTCAAATCTCAGCGTATCTCTGCGCGTTAAACGCCAATTAACAAAGGGCCCGGTCTCAATCACTGAACGGCGTTCAATATTATCAGGCGTATTAACCAGTGCATTATCAGTGCGCCGGTAATCTTGGCTGTGCTCAAAATCCCAGCCTAGAAATTCATCAATTAAATCAAAGACAAAGGTAGAGCGCCCGGTAACAAATAGCTCATCTTCAAAAACACCTTCGGAATAGGTAACATATTCTGTACTGTAAAGGCCGTCGTACTGAAATGTTGTTGACGCGCCAGAGGCAAAGCGAAAATCAGCCTGAAGACTAGTTTCAGTTTCATCGACCTCATTATCATTAGTACGGTTAGCATTATCCGTGTGTTCACTATCCAGCGATAGCTCATAAGAAAAGTCCAGTGCTGAGCCAGCCGATGAATACAGCAGTACAGAGGTTAGTCCTACGGACAAAATAGATGGAATTGAAAATAATTGCATTGTTACTTATATCCCCTAAAGAAAACCGACACGAAACAATGTTATCGGTTTTTCCATTGACTCAAACCAGTATTATTATTAATTGTTATGGACAACCCGTTAATTATTAAAGACTGTGCCAGCTAGTTTTTCTGGTGAAATGGCGTTTACAGATGATACGACCTGCTGGGTCGTCACCTTACCAAAAGGCACCACCAGCAAAGAAAAGTCTGACAAATCAGATAGAATTTGTGCCTCTGCGGTAAATTCACCAATAGAGGGCGCATCGATAATGATAAATCGGTCATCATAGCGAGAGCGCACTTCATCAATAAACTGACGCATGCGCTTATTAGAGAATAACTCAGCACCACCTTCGCAGTTGTCGCCAACTGGAATTGCCCTTACACGAGGGATACCCGTCGCATACACAATGTCCTCTATGCGCATATCATCAGAGCTTAAGTAATCAGTTAAACCGTGGTTAACCTTCGTCATCATCAAGTTTTGTGCCGAGGGCGCGTACAAATTACAATCAATCACTAACGCACTTTTCAATTTATCCAAGGCTATAGCTGCGGCTAGATTATTAACAACATACGATGCACCCCCATTGGAGACCAGCGATGAAACCATACACACGTAGTTGCGACCACGAGATTTTTTATGCAGTTTAGTCCTTAAGCCCCGAAAAATATTCAGCACTTGTTTACTGGTAGAGTCAATCGTGAGTATTTTTTTCTCACGTAGTTCTTGATCAGTGAAGCGCTCAACTTCAGCCATATCGTTAATGCGTTTGACAGGCGTCTCCTTCTCACTAGTTTCTGTCGAATTATCAGATGCCAAGCGCATATCAAATTACTCCGTATTTAAAATGAATACCAACGCCAACATAGACAGCAAAAAACAACACAGCAATAAGTGACGTTAAAATGGTGTCTTTTCTCACAATACGTTTACTCACAGGGGTCATCTCGTGAGGAATCACAGCCAACATTGCCACATCAGGTAACATGTCTTTCACCTGACCAGGGAAACGCAAGCGAGGATCAATAAACAAGTAGGCAAATATGATCAGCAAAGGAAGTATCACGGCTAACACCAAGCCAATGATGAAAAACTGCTTAAAGTGCAAACCATCAGGCACTAAAGGATACTGTGCAGGCTCTTGAACTTTATAACTAACACCTTGACCTTCTAGATTAATCGTCATCGATAAGCGCGCTTTTTCTTTACGCTCTAACATCTCATCGTATTTTTGCTTAGTAATATCATAGTCACGGGTGATCTCTGAGCGTTCAGCATCACGGGTGGCAATACGGCGGCGGCGCTCGTATTCTTTTTCAAGCAACCGTTCAGTGGCACTAACGCGGCGCTGCTGTGACAACAACTCGGTCTTAGCCGTCGATAATTTACTGCGCAACTCTTCATAGAGTGGGTTGATGACACTATCATCACTGGATGTTGATTTAGAGTCGAGAGCCTCAGCCTCTTTTAATGCCGCCGACATATCCTCGATCTGATGATTCAACTGGATAATATCCGGGTGACGCTCTTTAACACTTAGCAGCAACCCATCTTTTTTAGCCTGTAAATTAATTAAGCGCTCACGATAGATGTCCGCTTTATACCGTTTGTTGCTGTAGCGATTTTCTTCGCGCAGCTGCTGGGCCAATGAGCGTGAACGCGTCTGATTCTCACCGATTTCAAGCGTGAGATCCTCAATAACACCACGCAACTGAGCAATACGGTTATCGACATCAGCGTTACTACCATCGTAGTTTTCTGCATTAAAATTCTTTAATGCTTCCTCGGCACTCAGTAGCTGCTGCTTGTACTGTTTTACTTGCTTATCAATAAATTGAAAGGCTTCTTTACTCTCTAAGCGCTTCGTCTTTGAGCTGTCTTTGATAAACAAATCCGTTATTTCATTGAGGAAATTATAGGCGCCATTAGGGGATTTATCAGAATAGCTGATTTTAATATAATTGCGCCCTAGACTGGCAATCTTAATATTGCCGCGTACCTGTTCTGCCTTTTCCTCGACATCGGTGGGCGATAGATCAGCCTCTTTACCATAGACCTTACTGACTACATTATTTAAAATCCGTGGTGACAGCATCACATCACGAACAATACGCACTCTATCTTGAACCTTAGTCACCTCGGCCTGCTTTTCTAATAGAGGCTTAAGGATATTCTGATTATCCGCATAAATAGTCGTTGAGGTTTCAAAACTAACAGGCCAACGGGTGCCAATAAATAACACCAGAAAGCCAATTAGTGCACCACAAACCACCACTTTAAACTTATGCAGCCAGATTTCCCGCAGGAGCACTCGCGCATAAGCGATAATTTCACTAAATCCCATTAAAAGGCCCTTTCAGGAACGGTAATAATATCTGAAGGCACTAGCGTATAGTTTGTATCAAGACGCCCACGCTCTAAAATATCTTTAAGTAGTACCGGATAAATTTTCATACCCTCGTCAGTCTTACGGTATAGTTTAGCACTGTTTGGACTTGCAAACGGCGTTAAGCCACCGGCCTGTAAAATAACATCCAGTACAGTGACACCTTGCTGGTGCGCAATAGATTGCGGGGCATTGACCGCACCGGTAACACGGATTCGACGCAAAAACTCCGCACTGGCCGCATTAGTAACAATAACAGTGACCTGGGGGCTGCGAACATAGTTCTGCAATGAGTTTTCTACGGCTAATGCCAAGTCCTCAGCACTGTGCCCGGCGGCGACAATATCACCCACAAGCGGCACTGAAATCTTTCCATCTGGGCGAACCGGCACATTGACACTCAACTCAGGGTTCTTCCACACACCAACACTCAACTGGTCACCAACACCTATTTTATAGACCGCTGCTACGGCAGAGGTTCCTTCGGGGCGCTCTGATACAACCGGGGAAGACTCACAGGCGGCCAACAATACAGCGCTAGCCAGTAACAGCAGAATTCTTACTTTCATTAATTTTCTCCATAAAATAGGGGGCTAAAACAATATATCCAATAGATATAATGACACAACCTATTGATTAGCAACTATAAATAAAAGGTAAAAGATTTGATACAACAATACTATTACCCGTACGTATGAGACCAAAAATAATACTTTACACGCCAACACACTGACTGTTACGCCAAAAACGTTAACTAAGACACACCCGCCATATTATTCCTTAAGGTAATATGTGGCTAACTGTGCCGTGCGATATTAGTATATCAAATTTACTAGGTCGTATTTGGCAAGGCGTTACAATAATTTGGGGTTATGCGTCGAAAATATTATATCCCCGCCGTATGACAGTTAACAGTGCAATCACACGCTACTCGACAAAGTGTTGAAAAAGGCGCACAGACACCCCTCTCTTATTGATTACAACACCTTATCGACCGCTCTAAATAGAGCTCGCGCCTTATTCAGCGTCTCTTTCCATTCAAGTTCAGGCTTAGAATCAGCCACAACACCTGCACCAGCTTGAACAAATACACGCCCATCTTTAATCACCGCCGTACGAATGGCGATAGCCGTATCCATATTGCCATTCCACGCCAAGTAACCAATAGCGCCGCCATAAATACCGCGCTTTTCAGACTCCAACTCATCAATAATCTCCATCGCCCGGATTTTTGGCGCCCCAGACAAGGTACCCGCAGGCAGGGCCGCTCGCATAACATCCATTGCCGTGAGCCCTTCGCGTAGACGCCCAACGACGTTAGAGGTTATATGCATAACGTGAGAATAGTGCTCTACTACCATTTTCTCAGTCAGCTTAACCGTGCCGATATCAGCCACTCGCCCCACATCATTACGCCCAAGGTCAATGAGCATCAAATGTTCTGCGATTTCTTTTGGGTCATTAATGAGTTCAGTCTCAAGTGCTTTATCTTCCTCGTCGCTACGACCGCGACGACGCGTACCTGCAATCGGCCTAACCGTGACACTAGCCCCTTCTAAGCGCGCCAGAATCTCAGGGCTTGAGCCAACGACCTGATGATCACCTAAATCGAGAAAGTACATATAAGGCGACGGGTTCAAGCTACGTAGTGAGCGGTATAAATTCAAAGGCTCAGCGTCATATGCCATTGATAAGCGCTGCGACACCACCACCTGCATCGTATCGCCAGAGAGTACATATTCTTTTATCTTATCGACGGCATCAAAAAAACGCTCTTTACCATAGTGCGATTGAAACTGCGCTTCGGCTACATTTTCAGCGCTGAGGTTCATCGGTGGCAATTCAGGCGTGGGGGTTTCAAGGCGCGCCTCCAGCTCGTTTAATCGCTGGTTGGCTACCGCATAGGCATCATCCACCTCAGGGTTCGCCATAATCATAATCTCTAATGTGCCCGATAAGTTATCAAAAATCAGCACTTCATCAGAGACCATCAGTAATATATCGGGCACGCCCAGTGTATTTTCTGGCTCACCTGCTTTCAATTTAGGCTCGATATAACGGACACAGTCATAACCAAAGTACCCGACTAAACCACCGTGAAAACGCGGCAACTCGGGTAACTCGGGCGCTTTATAGCGCGCTTTAAACATTTCAACAAACGCCAGAGGGTCATCACTTTGATGGGTTTCAATCAGCTCGCCATCACGCTCAATAGTGATGGTATCGTTTGAGGCTCGCAATATTGTGCGACAAGGCAGGCCTAATATTGAATAGCGCCCCCATTTCTCCCCGCCCTGAACAGATTCAAATAGATAGGAATAAGGCCCTTGAGCTAATTTCAGATAGCTTGACAGCGGCGTATCTAAATCAGCAAGCACAGTGCGCACAACCGGAATACGGTTGTAACCTTCTAAGGCAAGCGCATGAAAGCGCTCTGATGTCATCAACATATAAAACCTTTATCCATTAGGCAAACACTGCCTTAGCTACATCTACAACTATTATTCACACAACACATCATTTAATGATGAAACCACAAGGCTTGGCTGACTAGACTCAACCGGCTGACCACCATTGTAACCATAGTCGACAGCGATAACAGCAACGCCAGCGCGCTGTGCCGCTACAATATCATTGACAGAATCACCAACCATTAACGCCCGCGTCGGATGGCAATCAAAGCGCTTTAGGCAATGTAGCAACGGCTCCGGGTGCGGCTTTTTATGCGGTAAATCATCCCCACCAAGGCAATAGTTAAAATAGTGATCTACCTCTAGAGAGCGCAGAATCGGAGCGACATACGCACTGGGCTTATTGGTAACGATCACCATAGGGATGGCTAGCGCGCTAAGTTGTGTTAAAAAAGGCACTACTCCTTCATACAAGCGGGTATCGAGGGTGCACACTTCACGGTAATGCAGCAAAAAGCGCTCTAGCGCATACCCCTCATCGATAGCGGGTAACGCTGCATCATGCAACGCTCGTTGTACCAGCTTAAGTGCACCATTACCGACCCACCCTCTCACTTTATGCTCACCAACAGGCTGTGCATTACAGTCAGATAACATCCGGTCAATCGCGGTGGCAAGGTCAGGCACACTATCAATTAATGTACCATCCAAATCAAACATCACCAGCTGAGGCAAATGGCCTTTTAAAAGAGCACTTAAGAGCATAGTGTTATCCCAAAGAAGCCAACTCGGAACGCATAGCGCTAATCGCAGCAGTATAGGTGCTCGCACCAAAAATAGCCGAGCCCGCCACAAAGGTATCAGCGCCTGCGCGAGCAATCTCGGCAATGTTATCCACCGTGACACCGCCGTCAATTTCCAAGCGTGTCGCAAGGCCTAAGCGGTCAATGGCAGTACGTGCCTCACGCAGCTTATCTAATGTATAAGGAATAAACTTTTGGCCGCCAAAACCGGGGTTAACCGACATCAACAGCAACATATCGAGCTGTGGCAGCACATGCTTGATAGTATCGAGTGAGGTAGCAGGGTTGAGAACCAGACCCGCTTGGCACCCCTTACTTTTAATCAGCTGTAAGGAGCGATCAACATGGCGTGAAGCTTCGGGGTGAAAGGTTATATAGTTTGCGCCCGCATCGGCAAACATCACAATGAGGTCATCAACCGGCTCTACCATTAAATGAACATCGATAGGCGCACTGACCCCGTAATTGCGTAGCGCCTTACAGACCATAGGACCTATGGTGAGATTGGGAACATAGTGGTTATCCATCACATCGAAATGGACAATATCAGCCCCTGCCTCAAGCACAGCATCAACTTCCTCGCCCAACCGAGCAAAATCCGCCGATAGAATTGAGGGCGCAATTTTAAAATCCTGCATAGAAATAGCCTTACCTATCATCAACAAACCAAAAGCAGCGTGCTTATTGGGCCTGCGCCATTGTAATCGATAAACTTCTGTAGCGCAGCAATTACAACATAGGCGACAGCAGGGCTTAAGTTAGCCTTGCTCGCATATTCGCTTTTACCGAACGAAGTTCAGCAATATCTCTGATGGTTTTAATAGGGGTCAACGTTACAATAGAGCACCTTAGAGATATAACTATGATTACATACGATATTGAATCGGGCTTAAAAGCACTCTGGGAACCCGTCGTCAATCAGCAAATTGATTTAAAACTACATGCGTTGCAGCACAAGATTCGGCGTTTGAACATCACGCTAAAACAGACGACAGAAGCCATAAATGCGCAGGTGGTATACCACTGCCAGATAGGGTGTACCGATAATGCCGGCCGGTCAACGCAGATAGCGACCGCTCACGGCCTTGGTGAAGTAGCGATTACCGATGCCTTTTCACGAATAAGGCGAACACTTTTACGCACTCACCTCGATACACGACACACAGCCACTAATCAGCCAGAAAGTGGTTTCGGGCAGCCTGGGTAACACTCAATACCGCAGGGTGCTTGAGCTTTCGCTCTGGCGATATGGCAAAAAAGCGCTCTTTGATATCTCCTACCTCCCCGACCAAACGCGCATTGTACATTTGCTCAACCTGCGATGCGATAACCGTAGGCGCAGGAAACAATCCAACACCCGCCTGACCAAATGCCTTTAATAGTGCACTATCATCGAACTCTGCAACAATATTGGGGATAATATCCTGCTGCTCAAACCAGTTATCCAAGCTACGTCGTAAAGCGCCAGTATTAATAGGCATTAATATAGGCGCCCCATCAAGACAGCGAGGAAAATCATCACTTAATTGCTCATACAGCGAGTGGTGGGCAAAAAAAGACACACTGCTGCTACCGAGTTCATGCCCATAGGCTTTGACATTTAAACCCGCAGGGATCGCTCTATCGGACAAAACCAAATCCAGTCGGTGTACGGCCAAATCACCTAACAGCTTATCTAAATCGTTCTCCCAACACACAATGCGAATATTTTCTGCCAATGACAATACCGGCTCTAGAATATGGTAGGCGATAAGTTTGGGAATAGAGTTAACAATACCGACATTCAGCGCCATTGGCACGCCGGGCTGCTTACTCTTTATACGCTGGGTCAGCTCAGCACCGAGCGAAAATATTTCATCCGCATATTGATGCACCACTCGGCCGGTGTCTGTTAACACAAGGCCTCGCCCCATACGTTGCAATAGTGGCTCACCAATAGACTCTTCCAACAGCTTAAGTTGCCCGCTGATCGTCTGCGGCGTTAAATGCAGAGTTTCAGACGCTTTAGCAATGCTGCCTTCCTGGGCGACGCTCCAAAAGTACAACAGGTGATTATAATTGAGATGTCTCATCGTATTTTTTCATTACCTTTTGCGGCATCATTGCTTAAGTCAGTGCAAGCTAACCTCAATGAAGCCTCTTTAATGTGGGTTATTGCCTATAGATAACACATAGTCTGCACCTCACCAACAATCAAAAAAACCTGTTTTATCTGACACTGATCATCGTAATAATCGATGTGTATAGCATATTAAAAAGCTCGAAAATTACACAGCAATGCACAGTATCGCTTAGCAGTCGCGCAACAGCAGCAGTACCATAAACCCTCGTGCCCAAGGTAATGCCTTACCTACAACGTAGATCATCTCATTTAACACCGCAAGATTACTTTCAGTGATGTAATCACAGTACATAAACCCTTTATGCCCAAGAAGCAGTGTAAGAAAAAATAACCCTATAGACATAGCTCATTGCTACCATACACAGGGCGTGAGCATTTATCGTGCGACTAGCTTCGTGTAAAATACCGATTAATCCGCGCAAGGGCTCTTTACTCGCATTTACTGATTGTCAACGATTATGCTTTAGCATACTACATTGATAACCAATCTAATAAACTATGGGTTATAACTATGAACTGGACTGTATACTTATCAGGAGAAATACACACCAATTGGCGAGACCTTATTATTCAAGCTGTCGAATCTCGCGAACTGCCAATAGATTTCACCTCTGCAATGACCAACCATGAAGCCAGTGATGCAGCTGGCGATATTCTTGGCCTGGAGAGTGAGAACTTTTGGCGTGACCATAAATCATCAAAGGTTAATCAAATTCGTACAAAAACACTAATTGAAGTGTGCGATATCGCCGTCATTCGCTTTGGCGATAAATACCGACAGTGGAATGCCGCTTTTGATGCAGGTTATTGTGCGGCCCTTGGCAAACCCTACATTACGCTACATGATGAAGAATTGATTCACCCGCTAAAAGAGGTAGATGCTGCCGCCATGGCTTGGGCACAAACACCAGAGCAGGTAGTCGAAACGCTACAATACATCAGCCAAACATAGTTTTTTCAACGCACCTATCCCACCATTTAAGCGCTATTGGCTTTGCCACAATAGCGCCCAACTTCGTACTCGCATCCACCTCAGCCCCAACATATTAGCCATTAACGCCATCATGGTAAGACCTTGATATACTCGGCAAAAAAAGAGTAATCTTACCGACCACATTACCCCCTAACCTTTGCGATATACGAATACACAGTAACAAGGAGATATATGCATTTTATTAATGGCTTAACCATTATATTGATTTACCAATTATTAGGTGAGGTCGCAGTGCGGCTGCTAGCGGTCAGTGTACCTGGGCCGGTACTCGGTATGTTACTGCTGCTATTAACACTACTATTAAAACCAAAGATTCATAAATCTATCGACACAGTTGCCGACGGGCTGTTATCACACTTATCACTATTATTCGTCCCCGCAGGGGTTGGCATTATGCTTTATTTCAACCTCATTGCCAGCCAGTGGGTCCCCATCGTTATTGCCATACTCGCCGGCACAATGATTACAATGCTAGTCAGTGCCGGCACCTTATGGTTAAGCCTTCGTCTACTAGAGCGGCCGACTCAACACAGGGAAGAAAAATGACTGAAATCGATGTCACTACGCTATGGGTATACCTGTCAACTACACCACTACTAGGTCTAACCGCTACGTTTGTCGCTTATGGTATTGCACACAGACTATATACATACACCAACAATAATGCACTCCTAAACCCAGTGGTTGTTAGTGTAGGCCTGTTAATTTGTTTTTTAGTCGCCACAGGTACATCGTATGGTGCGTATTTTGAAGGCGCACAATTTGTTCATTTTTTATTAGGGCCTGCAACAGTAGCCCTAGCCGTTCCGCTTTATCAACAATGGGCACAAGTAAAAAAGATTTGGTTAGCCGTGGCAATAACACTCATCATCGGTGTCACCGTCGGAGCCTTAAGCTCCGTTATCATTGCTCAATATCTTGGCGCCACACTAGAGACTCAACTATCACTCGCCCCTAAATCAGTGACCGCACCGGTTGCGATGGGCATTGCAGAATCGATAGGAGGTTTACCGTCACTCACTGCGGTTATGGTAATGGCAACAGGAGTCAGCGGTGCAATCATGGGGACACAATTGCTGGCACTATTTAATATTAACGATGACCGAATAAAAGGGGTGGCAATGGGTATTGCTGCACATGGCATCGGTACCGCGCGCGCATTTCAGGTAAGTAGAACAATGGGGGCATTTTCAGGCCTTGCTATGGCACTATCGGCCTTGACCGCTGCACTCTTACTACCTTGGCTAGTTGGTCAATTAGCGTTGGTATAATTGTTATTATCCAGCCGACAAAACCAGAGGCAGCACTGAATCAATCGTTCGTATTGACTCAGTACTGCCCTAAACAATTAACAGCCTAAGCGGTTAACAGTAGCACTGAGCAGACGACTAAACTCAGCCACACCAGCACCTTTAATTAAATCACGAGGTCTCGCGTCTCCATCCGCTCGCTTGTAGGCCCGCTTCAACACACGACACGCCCGTTGATCATAGCCACGCTTTTCTAACCTTTTCGCTTTCTCTAACAGGTTGTTATAGAAATACAGGTTAATATGCTGCCACCAGAAGTAATTGCCAGCACCGCGTATATCACCGGTACGCATACCTTCGTTAAAGACTTCTATTAACTCAGCAACAGATAGCGCCTTAGCATCCAGAGTAAAGCCTGCTAACAATGGATCATGATCTGAGTTGCGCGTAGCAGTAGCGGCATCGAAATAACCTGCATCGCGACCAAAATCGAGATTGTAGTCGATAGCATCGGCTTCATCCGCGTTGATATGCCAAAGTGCTGCATTGTTGAACTTCTCCTGTAAGGCATCACTAATAAGCACATAATCCAGTGTTCCGACCTGGCCATCAAAGACAAACGAATAGGCATCATCACTCTCAACATTGTTAAAGCCATTATTCAGCAAGTACTGCACCGGCGCTTCCATACGATATGCATTTAAATCACCCAGAATAACCTGATCAGGATCAACCACACCTGTCGGGCTAGTAGCTAGCCACTCACGCACAGCAATCGCGGCATCTAACCTGCGCACATTCCAAAAAGCCGCACCATCACCTTGGTCAAAGTTAGGGTTAGTGGTATCTTCCAGGCTTGAAGGTCCTTTAGATTTAAAATGGTTTGCAACAACGGTAAATGAATCATCGCTGTCAATGTGCGTAAAGCTCGCCGCTAGTGCAACACGGTTAGTTGCAGGCCCATTGAAAATTGGGTTAGCATCAAAATCATGATTACTAAATACATCTAATGTAGCGGCAACACTATCATCTAAAAATACCACATTAGACTCATCAGCCAGTTTGACTACCGCAGGTTTATAAAGCATACCCACTGCAATAGCATCTGTACCTAAAAATTGCTGCCCCGGGTAGACGTATTGATAAACTTCACTCCCTAAGCGCTCGTTTAAGGCATTGACTAGCACTTCAATTGCAGTAGAACCATCGTTGGTTTCATCGAACTCATTTTCAATCTCAACTAAACCTAATACGTCGGCATCAAGTGCAACAATTGCATTTAATAGTTTCGATAATTGACGATCAAACTCTTCAACACTATCAGCCCCTCGTGGGTCTTGGCCAACGGCACTCAGCACACCAGACTCATCAATAGTGGTAAAAAAGTTTAGAACATTAAATGATGCTATCTTTAAGTTACCATCTACCGATGGCAACGCTGCAGGGCGAGCATTAGGAGAATTGCCATCCAGTGTTGATGTGAAGACGTTAGTACCATCTACGTGTGAACGTACCCGCCAAGTAGCACCTGATGCACGATTGCCAGCCCACTTATAATCTAACACGCCTGTCAGGTTAGAAACGGTATCGCCCATACGCTTAGCTGCAAGCTCAGAGTAAATAGCAAAGCCGTCTAAATTATTGATCGTTGCATTTTGTGTGTTAAGGCCATCATCATAAGTAATGCGCCGCGCACCCAATGCCTGCTGTGCCGCTAAGAACTGCTCACTATCGGGAGTATTGTCTTGCGTGAACTGAACCGGGCGTTGTCCGGCAACCAGTTTTATTTCATTAAAACGATCAAGTTGAAACTGCTCAGTGATTTGCAAGGTATCGCTAAAGCTCACCAACATACCTTCATAGGCTTCTAAATCAGGCTGGTAGGCACCACCTTGAGCTTGGGTAACCTGCTCAATCTCTGATAGAGCAATAGTCGCTGGTGTTACAGCACCTAATAGGTCAGACGCAATAATTTCTACAGAGGTAACGGTATCGAGCTGTGTTTCACCGAAGTATTGATCAACAGTACCGGTAACACGCACCATATCACCCAGCGCAACATCAACACCTAAATCATTATCCAATACAAAGATACCCTCAGATGAGGCAGCATCACCATCTTCATCACTGGTTTCTTCTTGCACAAAAAAGCCACTTAAATTGCGGCCATCATCGCTATCGCCCTCTTGGAAGTCGCCTACGACAATCCCTTCGATAGTGACTACCTCACCGACTAACGGGCTAACATCCGTTTCACCAAACTGATTAGAGCCTTGTGTTTCAGGTGTACCTTGAATCGCTGAGATCAATTGTGGAGTTGCCGGTGTACCGCCGCCATTATCACCGCCGCCATTGTCGCCACCACCGGTATTACCTGAAGTGGTAAATTCGCCGACAGGCACTGGCGTTGCAGCATCAGCATTAGATGTCGCACCATCTAGCGCATTGCGACCGCTGAAGACCCAATCTGTATCAGAGAAATTAGTACCGGCAACAGTGCCAGAACGACGATAACTCCAACCATCGAGATATTCCCATGGCTGACCACTACCGTCGACATTAATATCACCAAAAATATCGATAACGGCACCGTTAGCAAAAAGCTCTATGGCATCATCGCCATTAATACTCATGGCATTGCTGGTATAGGTTGGTGCAAAACCAAAAAAGTCAGTAAAGCCAATATCGTCACTGGCCACATAAATATATGCTCCAGCCGTTGCCGCAACCGCAGGAAAAGAAAATTCCTGCCCATCGCTACCGCCACCATTGTTGGCGCTGCCTAGCCCATAAATACTTAAGTCGGCAATATCATTAATAACATACAACTCAACGCCTTTTGGCACACCGCCACTTAAAGGGCCATCATAAACCCCTGTAATTACCAAATCTGCCTGTGCCCCAACAGATAAACCTGCGCTTAGCACTGCCATTGTAAATTTGTTCATAAAAGAAACCCTTTCGTTAGAGATAACGCGCAATCACATCCATTGATTTGCATCAAATAATTGTATGGATTGACGACAGTGAAGTATCAGAACAGATGAATGTGACAGCAATGCAATCGCTTTATGTAAGAAATAAGGCGGTTTTATGACACAACTAGCGTTTAGGAAATAACCTTAAGAAGAAAACAGTGACAGCTCGATATATAACCACTCAGGTGATATGTTTGATTAATTCAGCCAAATGATGAGTGCCTTAATACGGTTGTTAAACGACAAGCATGAAATTGTATTTTTGAATAACCTCATCAACAAAAAGCCCGGGCATTAAGACGATACTGAATTTATCCACACCCTGCTTATTCAGTCTAATAAATAAAGCAACATGTTGGGTGAGCTATGTGAGAACTCTTATCGTTGTATAATTACCATCATGATTAGGTTTAATCTGTAATCGTTTAGCTCTTAGTAGCTTGGCGGCGAACAAATTACTGATTGGTTAACCAAACGACCTGATAAGGTGACAATAGCAAATCTTCTTGTGTATTAATCAATTCCGTATCACTAACAAGGTCGCGCCAGCAATCGGTAGTGACCAAATTGATACAGGCCAACGAAAGTTGTTGTGGTTCATCACTAATATTGGTTAAGCAAAAAATACTTTGACGTCGATCCATACTTTGGCGCCAAAAAGCAAACACCTTATCGCTGATATGTAAGGTAAATTGTGTAGCATTAGGATGAAAAGCCGGTTGTTGTTTACGAATAGCAATCAACCGTTTCAAATGTTGTAACACATGGTAGTGATGAGAGTGAGTATCATCTAAGTGGCGCTCTAGCTGCTCTGCCTGCCAATGGTGCCGGTTAATTGAACGGTTCGCGTTAGTCTCGGCAACTTTTTGATAATCATTTTGTGTACCCAGTAGGCTGTGAATATAAAAAGCGGGGATGCCTTCCAGAGCAAGCATAATACCGTGGGCGGCAATAAAGCGCGCTACTTGCCATTCGTCTTCACCTTTTAGTGTTCCTTTTAGCGCATCAAACAGTGTTATGTTAATTTCATAGGGTTTTTTACTGCCATCATCGAGTGTTCTATACGATATTTTACCGCCAAAGCCTGCCATAGCCGTCGTTAACTGTGATAGTTCTATCTCACTAAGCAACCCTTCGGCTGGACGCAGACCAATACCATCGTGAGAGGCTATAAAATTAAAATATGTAGTGCCATGCTGTGCTGGGGGCATGCTCATCATCCAGCTCTTAAGATAGTGACAATCACCTGTCAGCAGAGTATTGACTAACAGTGGTGGCAGTGAGAAGTTATAAACCGCATGCGCCTCATTAGCATTACCAAAGTAAGACAAGTTTTCCTGATTGGGCAAATTAGTCTCTGTAATAATCACCGCATCTTTTTGTGCATGCTCAATTAAAGTACGCAATAGGCGCACAACTTCGTGGGTCTGTGGTAGATTAATACACGTACTTCCGAGGCTTTTCCACAAAAAAGCGACTGCATCTAGCCTGAAAATACGCACACCTTTATCAAGATATAAGCGAATAATACGGACAAACTCACATAAAACATCAGGGTTTTTAAAATTTAAATCCACTTGATCGTGGCTAAAGGTGCACCAGACATACCGATCACCATTAACCGTTAGTGTTTTACGCAATAGCTCAGAAGTTCGTGGCCGCACAACACTGGCCACATCATCATCGGGCTCGGCAAGGTAGAAATAATCCTTGCCTGGGTTTTTGTCTTGACAAAAGTTAGCAAACCAGCGGCTGTCTTTTGAACAGTGGTTTATAACCAAATCAGCCATTAAAGAAAAGTCACGACTAATAACTTCAATATCGCTCCAATCACCTAAAGCGGTATTTACTTCACAGTAATCGATGACCGAAAAGCCGTCATCGGCACAATAAGGAAAAAAAGGCAGTATATGCACTGTATTGATCGTATCATGTAAATATTGATGCAAAAAACGGTACAATGTTTTGAGCGGTGCCTCACCATCGCGAACAATAGAGTTACCATAAGTAATGATACCAATATCGTTTTCGCTCCAATGGTTATGATGCATTAATGGGGTAAAACAATAATCATCCAGCCGCATTAGACGAATTAAGCGCTGGGCAAGGGGTTTATTATTGCCCTCGCTATAAATGGCATCGAGATGCATAACAATGCGCTGACCTAACTGTTCTAGTGTATCACTTTGCATAATGCTATACGCTACCTACTTAGCTACCATGAGATGATGAAAATTCTTTATGATCCTCTTCTACTGCCTGTTTAAGTTGATCAAAAATATCAGGGATAGCACTGGCCACCCTATTCCAGCTAGGAATAAAAGGATTATCCATTGGGCGATCTAAAAACTCTTGACCTGCACTCATAATATTTTTAGAGAACATCTCAACGGCTTGCTCTTCTTTATGTATGTCGAGATCAAGGCCATTAATAACAGCATCATTTTTGTAGGTTTCGACAAAGTCTAATGCAATTCTAAAATAAGTTGCTTTCACAGTGCGAATTTTTTCTGTTGTAAAAACTTCACCTTGAGTCGCCAATTTGCGAAAAAATGCCTTGGATATATCCACTGACATTTTCGATAAACCATCGCTCTGATTATCTAACGACAGATCTTGGTGCTTATGATCGTAGGTCTCAGCAATATCAACTTGACACAGACGATTGTTAGCGTAATTTCGGTGCACCTCTGAGAGCACACCAATTTCAAGCCCCCAGTCACTGGGTATACGCAAATCGCTAATAACATCCCGGCGCAAGGAGAACTCACCAGCAAGGCTATAGCGGTAGCTATCCATATAATCTAAATAAGGAGATGAACCAATGACTCGCTTCAACGCCCGTATTAATGGCGTAACTAATAACCGGCAAACTCGCCCGTTAACACTGCGATCAGCCACACGAGCATAGTAGCCTTTACAAAATTCATAATTAAAGTTGGGGTTGGCAACCGGATAAATTAAGCGAGCCAACAGCCTGCGGTCATAGGTTAAAATATCACAGTCATGCAGCGCGACTGACTCGCTCTTACCTGACGCATAAATATACCCTAAACAGTACCATACATTACGACCCTTACCGAGTTCTTGCGGCGCTAACCCTAGTGATTGTAATTGTTGGTCAATTGCTTGTAGACGGGGACCATCGTTCCACAAAATACGATGATGCTGGGGCAGCTCACCAAAAAAAGACAGTGCATGTTTAAATTCATCTTCATTAGCTCTATCAAGGCCAATAACAATTTCATTAAGATAAGGCACTTCTTTTAAATGCCGAATGATATTAGGTAACGCTTGCGTCTGTAATTCTGAATATAAAGAAGGCAGTAACAACGACATCGGCCTTATTTTTGAAAAACAAATTAACTCGTACTCTAATTCATCTAATTTACGATTCGACAAATCATGCAGGGTAGTAATAATACCATTTTGATAAAAGTCACCCATAACAAAAACAACCTACTTTATATTATTAAATTACAAACATACTGACAGCATTGCCAAACGACAGCACACACAGCCAAGTACACAGTTAAATGCTTATAGGGAACCGCTAAAAATCAGCTTACAGCTTTTGATCAATAAAATATCATGCATGAATTTCTCAAAAGCTCTCTATATAAACATTATTTCTTTAAAACTAACGAGCAAATAACTTCACTCCATCCTGCCGGACCATAAGCATTACTAATGATTTTATGAGGGTGATCAAACTCAGGAGGCGCATGATACGGTGAGCGCACCACTACTGCAATATCTGCTGCTTGCAACATCGCAATATCATTATGGCTATCGCCAAGGGCAATAGTTTTCAGCGGTTGTTGATAATAATCTGAATATTGCTTCGCAAGAAAATGGGTCGCTTTACCCTTGTCAGTATTACCCATCAGATGAATAAAGCGGCCGCCCTCAAGACAATACACATCATGCTGATGCAAATATTCAACAAAATCTTGTTTGTCGACGTCACTACCTAGCCACTTCATAGGTTCTGAATAATGTCGATTGGCTGAGTCAGTAGCCTCGGAAAAAGAAAGCCCTGTCAATCTAACAATGTCATCAATACTACACTGACTATAGCTTAAAAATTTATCCTTAAATAAGGTTGTCAGCTTCGGCAATAATGCCAATAACGCCTCACGACGTGTACCTAAAATAATAGTTTCATCAGCAACACTACTATTTACACAGTCAGTACTACCACTATCGAGGTTGAAATACTCTGATGGGAGTGTAACAGCTGATCCATTTTCAATAACAAAAGGGTGTGAATTGTTAAGACTCTTACGCAAGGTGGTTATCTCTGCATAAGTTTTACTGCTATTGATAACAACCGGAATATTTTTTCTGGCAAGTGCGGCGAGAGTATCCTTAGCCGGGCCAGCACTATAGGTATCGTGATCGAGTAAAGTGCCATCGAGATCCGTCACAATCAACCAACGCACTGTCTCCATTATTTTATCGCCTTATTGTTGTCACTGTTTTTATGGTTATCATAGCGCTGTGTAATGTGATGCGCTTCATTAAGCGCAAAAACAGTATTTGCTTTTCCAGGCAGCTCGCGCAGAGCATGTTCAGTGATACGCTGGTAGTGTTCAATAAATCGACTCAGTTCGTCATCACTCATAATCGCGCTACTATCAGTGACTGTACTGTCACGTAGTTTTTGCTCTTGTTTTTTACGCCACTGATAAACACACTGAAAACTTGGTGCACGCAGCATAATTAATGTATCTAAACGATTAAATAAGTCGCTATATTCACTGGCCAGTGCATTATTACTGTAGCTACGCCATACAGCATCACTATCTTCCTCTCGCTCTAATTGGTTAACCGGCAGCGGTATATCGCAAACAGGCTGTGCCGTAGCGCCTACACACCAACCCTCTAGCAGCACAATATCAATGGGAGCTTGAGCACTATCCCAGTGATCAACCTCGAATCGATCATCGGTTGCTTTATTAAAACGCGGGACTGCAACACTGCCTTGTCCATATCGCAGTTGATGAAGCACTGACTGTAGCAAATTCAAATCATGGGTCCCAGGAACACCACGGGTTTTAAATAGTGGATGAATATCTACAGCCAGTGATTGGCGTTGTGCACGGGTTAAATAAAAATCATCGATCGACAACGCCAATGCTTTCTTATGGTGAACACTCTCAATAAGCGCTACCAACAATGCCGCAAGTGTTGATTTACCACTGCCTTGGCAACCATTAATGCCTACCAATACTGGCCCTTGGTGCTCGCCATGTAAGTTGTTTAACGACTGTGCTAGCGGAACAAACCAACGTTGAGCCATTGCACCATAAGTATCGGGCAGTGACTGTTGCTGACAAAAACGCTGGAGTAGTTGTTGTATCGACAAATCGTGTACTGACATCAAATTTCAATTCCTATTATGTTGGATAGCCGGACAGTTTACGAACAGAGCAAAAGGAATAATATCCCCCAAGAACAACATAAGTAGCATAAAGAGCTAAAGGCAATATTTAAGCCAACCTATGTGTAAATACAATAAATAGCACGCACACCACTTGGTAAAAGCACAGCGTGGATAGACACCAGCCATCACCAATACTCGCGGCGCACCAAAAGCGCTCACAATGCAAAATAAAACGCACCGATATGGTTATTAGCATGAATTGCATGCACTGTTTTACACCGAAATTAGCTGGCAGCCAAGGGAGTTATCCATAAGCGAAGTTTCATTAGGTCGCATGATGATTAAAGCGACTGGATGACATACAGTGGCATGCAAGAGTCAACTGAGGTGATGGGTATCAGCGCCGCTATAATATCGTCTTTACCAAACCACCTTATTGTAGACAGATGGACACACAACCAGCGGCTAACACAGGCGCTATTGTTAGCGCATTAATAGCAACTATCGATTTCAAGTACCGCACCTCTCCAGTAGAAGATAGCCGTAGTATCAGATAATCGCCGTATTCCCTACTGACCACTCACCACCAACAGGCAGAATATATAAAGCCCACCTATACTAATAGCATGAAGACACAACCGATAAACTGGCCTCTCGCACTACTACTGTGCGCATTCTGCTTTAATGCGGCATTAGCGCAAGAGAGCAAGCCGACACCAGAAGAGGCGCCTACCGAAACAACTGAACCCGTACAAAACACCACCACCGAGCCCACAGAGCCCCGCCCGAAACCACAACGACTAGCCGGTTCAGCACCACGAGAACACTCGCCGCGCAATGAAACAGCTGCAATGACGATACTGGCTAAAAATGCACCAAAAGGAACACAACAATGGCTCAACAGCCCGCGGGGGTCTTTTCTCGGTATCTGGGAGCCCGATAGCTCTGGCGAACCAAAAGGCGCATTATTAATTGTCCATGCAGAAGGTGAGCACCCGCTCTATACAAGAACCACCAAACCACTGATTGACACCCTTCCCCAGTATGGCTGGGCAGTATTGTCCATCAGTGTGCCCGTACCCGACGCCCCAGCTGTACCTGCTCGCACACTGCCCCCTAAGGTAAAAAAAACAATACCTCTGGATGACGAATCAGACACACCAACGACAGAAAAAAAAGAAGACGCTAAAGAAGAGAGCGACACAGACATAAAAGGCGATACGCAACAAACACCAGAGCAAACCACCCCCATAGAAACCAAGCCTATAGAAACCAAACCCAGCAAAACGGTAGATGCAGAGGCTATAGCTACTCAGCGATTGGGTATCGCACTACAATTTCTGCACGATAAAGGACAGTACAATATTGTGTTAATAGGCAATGGGGATGGCGCCATTCGAACCAATCGTTATTTAAAATCACTCGCTCCCACCACGAACCCACAGGCTAACGCACTGGAAAAACCAATCCGCGCGGTGGTGATCGTCAACGCTGCTGGCCAATTAACACATAGCAATCACCCAAGCCACGATAATAAAAACACATATGATGAATGGTTTAATGACCCATCAGTACCCGTACTGGATATCTTTATCGGTGATAAGCTGGCAACGACTATAAACGCCAAAGAGCGCAAAAAAATAGCGAATAGACATAAATTGTTGATCTATAAGCAAGTTAAACTCGCCCCCATGGGTGGCGAAAAAAGCTGGGGCGAAAACCGGCTATCGCGGCGTATTCGCAGCTTTATTGATGCCCACGCTCAAGGTGTCGAGGTCGAAAACAACAAGGCAAAACGCTAGCGTTGCCGTGTGCTCAGCTACTCGCCTTTAGCTTTTTATCAAGCTGCGCTAAACGCTCAGGCGTACCAATATCAAACCACTGCCCTGAGTACAGCTCAGCACCTAACCACTGGTGATCAATCGCATAGCGAAACACTTCACCCAATGGGAATACCCGGCGGCAGCGAGGATAGCTTGTGATCAGTTCGGGCGATAGCACACTGATACCGCTGAAGGTATAGGTTTGCTCATCATGGGTAGCAGGCCCCGCCGATTGAGGGGAATGTTGAAGCCGTTGCCCATCGATCGCAAAATCACCCGCGCGATGCTGGGGCGGGTTTGGCACCATGACTAAATGCCCTTTAATAGCCGAGTCAGGCTGAAACCAGATATGCTCTCTAGCCAACAGTGATCTCAAAGGGAAATCACTCCAGATATCACCGTTAATCAACAGAAAAGGCGCATCGCCCAAGGCTGTAGCAGCGTGTAAAACAGCGCCCCCAGTCTCTAGCGGCTCGGGCTCCTCGGAGTAAATAATCTTCACCCCCCATTGCTCACCGCCGCCTAATGCCTCGCGCAACAGCTCACCCAGATAGGCAATATTAATCACCACCTCATCAATACCCGCCGCCGCCAATCGCTCAAGATGGTAAACAATTAACGGCTTAGTACCGGCGACCAATAAAGGTTTGGGTGTATGGTCAGTTAACGGTCGCATACGCTCGCCTTTACCGGCGGCAAGAATCATCGCCTTCACACATTAACCTCACGATCACCCACCGAATCCAACGGCTTAAACCAAGGCTGTTGTTTTATTAGCGGGAGCAATTGCTGGCGTATCCACAATGCCAGCGGCCGGGTTTCACTGTAGTTCTGAGCAATATCGAGTGTATAACGCAACACTAAAGGCAAATCATTCAAGTAGCGGGCCTTACCATCTCTTAACCACAACCGGGCAAATACGCCCAGCACTTTGATATGCCGCTGTAACCCCATAGTGTCAAACCAGCGCAAATATTGCTGGCGAGACGTAACGGGCAGCACGCCGACATCCATCGCCATATTGCCGTAAGCTAAAGCCCAGCGGCTTACTTGTTCAGGTGACCAACGCACATAACAGTCGCGCAACAGCGATACCACATCATAGGTTATTGGCCCCCACAGCGCATCTTGAAAATCAATAATGCCCAGCGGCTTACCCGTGCGGTACATCAGGTTGCGCGAATGATAATCTCGGTGCACTAATACCCTTGGTTGTGCCAGTGCTTGATCGATTAAAAAGCCAAAAGTATCATCTAATAACTGCCGCTCCTTAGCATTTGGTGAATAGCCCAATAGCTGCTCGACAAACCATACAGAAAACAGTGACAGCTCGCTCGCTAATGCGGCATGATCATAACTTGGCAGTGCAATATCACTTAAATCGCCGGGTGTAACTTGCTGCCAACCTAACAAGCTCATTAACGCTTCACCATAGAGAATATCAACCGAATCATCCTTTAGCTGACTCAACAGTGAGTCGGCACCAAATGATTCAACAAGCATCCAATTATTGGCCGGGTCCACCGCAATAATGTCGGGCACCTCAATACCGGCCTGTTTCAGCGGTTGCGCCAAACGAGAAAAACCTTCGGCACTGTCACTGGCACCGGCATCAATAGGGGCGGCAACAGCCAGTACAATAGGCGCACCACCACCGACCATACTACCGGCCAGCTCACCCACAACCCGATAATAAGTGCGCGCCCCAGCATCACCGCTCAATGGTGATAGCTGTATATCACCGAGCAATTGAAGTGTTGGGTGTGCTTGTAGCTGCTCAGTAACCCAAGCATGCAATGCAGGTTCAGCTAACGCTTGATTGGCTAAAGCCATAACAAATATGTCCGTTCGTCATCAATGAGGCCGTGCAGTTTAACACTGCCGACACAACTAAAACGACACCATAAAAAACCCTCACAAAAATATCAACACCACTTCCCGCGCGTTTTACAGTAGAATGGAGCTCTTTTGGGCCTGTTTGCTTGGCAACAGTCGCTTTATTGATAAACACAATACGTAAAATGTATCGACATGCCATTGAACACATATATTACCTTCCTATCGGTGTCTATTATTCAACCACCTACTGAAGCACCATTTCACACAACACCATTGAGCCTCGCTGAGCGATTATCGCTACAGCCATTAAGGTCACCTGTTGCCATGAACGCTGTACTTATTAGCGCGGCCTTATTAATGGCTAGTACCGCAACACTTGCACAGTCACCGGCTATAGCTGCGGATAACCAACAAACAGGTGCTGCCGTAGTTAAGACCACCGAGGTTAAGGCCACCGTAGTTAAGACCAACGAGATTGAAACCAACGAGCACAACCCGCCGAGCCCCCACAAGAGTGCCGCTGAAACCGACTGGCTACGCCGAGAAGATCTCAGCGCTGAACAACAGCTCGATCTGCGGCCAGGTTGTTACGGCCGATACCTGGCCCCTACGCGCGATGATAGCAGCGCTCAGCTATCACCCGACGAAGCCCCCATCAATGTGTGGTCTCACCAATCTAACGTTCGCAATGAAGCCACAGGTAAGCGAGCCATCTTTAAAGATGAAGTGACCATTACCCAAGGGTATCGCCAGCTAGAGTCCGACTATGCTGAGCTTGAACAGCAATTTGCTACCGATGAAGACCAACCCAGTACTGACACACTAAAGCTAGACGGTAATCTACACATACGAGAACCCAACCTGCTTATACGCGGTGATAGTGCCACGGTAAATATCACAGACAATACCGCGCAGGTTAATCAGGGCAGCTACCTCATACACGACAACCGCATTCGCGGTGATGCCAAGCGTATCGAGCGCCGAGAGAACAACGTACTCCACCTCGAAGATGGCAGCTATACCCAGTGCGAGCCCAACAGCAACGCCTGGCTGCTAAAGGGCAGCGAAATCACTATCGACTCGGTTACCCAACAAGGTAGCGCAAAACACGTTCGCCTTTACGTCAAAGATGTTCCTGTATTTTACTGGCCCTATATGCGCTTCCCTGCGGGCAATCAGCGACAATCCGGGTTTTTATTTCCGTCGTTTAGCACCAGCAGTAGCAAAGGGGTTAATCTCGCCACCCCCTACTACTTTAACCTTGCCCCCAACTACGACATGACGATCACCCCAAACTCGCTGGATGATCACGGCCTGCTGTATGAAACAGAATTTCGCCACCTCAACCGTTACTTTTACAGTGAACTCAATTTATCGTTCTTAAGTGACGATGAAGGCGGGGAAGATCGCGATAGCGACTTTAAAGGCGAGGACCGCTGGCTAGTCAGCCTACAACAACAAGGCGGTACCAACCAGCCGTGGTCATCAACGATTGATTACACCGAAATCAGTGATATTAACTACTTTCGGGATTTAGATACGACAGCCTCCGTTAGCAGCAATAGTGAAACCCACCTCAAGCAACGCATTGCCGCTGACTACCAGTTCCAACACTGGCGACTCGGCGCTGAGGCCTTGCAATTTCAAACCATTGTTTTGGGCGTGTCACCACAGTATAAACAGTTGCCGCAATTAGTCGCTGAGGGTGAATATATCTGGGGGGACTGGTCACTCAATCTTGACCATGAATGGACACGCTTTGACCACTCTGATGCTGATGAATCCAATAGCACCTTATTGACCGGAGACCGAGCTCGCCTGCACTACAATCTAAGTTGGGACAACCGTTGGGAGGCGGGCTTTATTCGCCCCTCAGTGCAAGTTAAGCACCTTCAGTACGCGCTTGACAAAGATACCCTACGCAGCAGCGATGATTCATCCCCCAGCATCACCGCCGCACAGGGAATCATCGATGCGGGCCTCTTCTTTGAGCGCGATGGCAGCCTCTTTGGTAGTGAGTACCTACAAACCCTAGAGCCCAGAATATACTATTTTCGTAGCCCCTTTAAAGACCACAGCAGCCTCTTTGGTCTCGGCGACGGCAATCGCAATATTGACTTTGATACCTCAGAGCTCACCTTCAGTTATAGCCAGTTATTTCGCGATACTCGCTTCTCAGGTGGCGACCGTATTGACGATGCGAACCAGCTGACTATCGGTGTCACTAACCGCTTTATCGATACCCATTCAGGCCAAGAACGACTAAATGTGAGTATTGGACAAATCATCTATTTTGATGATCGCAAAGTCGTACTCAGTGGTGATACTCAAACCCGCAATGATTCCAACACCGCCGCACGCATTAGTTCAATGATTAATGAGCACTGGGAGCTAACCAGTGATCTATTGTATGATCATCACGAAGAGAAAATGGAAAACGGCAATGTCGAGATTCGCTACCGGGGTGAACGCAAGCAGGTATTTAACCTAGGTTACCGCTATGATCGCAAAACCAACCCGGATGACACAACCGAGCAAGTCGACAGTGATATTATTATTCCACTGGTGCGCGATCGCTGGCATCTCTTCGCTCGCGGTGCCTACGATATTACCAATGAACGGGAACTCGAATTGCTTGGCGGGCTCGAATATAATGACTGCTGCTACCGGGTACGCATTGCATGGCGGCGCTGGCTCGACAACGAACAGGTCAGCAGCATTGACGATAGCGACCTAGAGGTCGATAAAGGCATATTTATCGAGTTTCAACTGCGCGGCCTTGGGGCAATTGGTGATAAACTCTACAGCACCCTAGATGAAAATATTGATGGTTATGCGCAATGGGAGCAACAATACCGCTAGTAACAACAACAAACGGTATTAAAAAAGCCCAGAATGGATAATTAGAACTCACAGATAGACACAACGGCAACAGCACCATGAGAAAGACCGATTTACAATCCCAGCTACACCGATTCGCACTTGGCATACTCTTGAGCATAGGGCTTTTAAGCGCCCCTTACACCTATAGTTTCAAGCCGTTGGATCGATCGATAGCCATCGTTGATGAAGGTGTGATCCTCAATAGCGAACTCAAACTCAAACTACAACTGCTTAAGCAACGCATGGGGGAGCGCATCAGCAATGTCGCCCAAGACACCCTGCGACAGGAAGTGCTCGACCACCTAATTCTTGAACGCCTGCAATTGCAAATGGCTCGCCGGGCCGGCATGCAGGCAAGCGAAGCCGAGATTACGAAAGCGCTAACGGCAATGGAGTCACAGCTATTATCTAGGCAGCAGCTATCCCTTGAGCAATACCTCACTGATAACGATATGACCCTTGCCAGCATGCGCGAACAAATTCGCCGAGAGCTGATCGTCACCCAACTGCAACAACGGCAAGTCAATCGCCGCATCCGTGTCTCAGAGCAAGAAATAGAAAACTTTCTCAATTCAAAAGACGGCAAAGAGTGGAGCTCGCCTCAATACCGGCTGAGCCACATCCTCATCGCGGCCAGCGATAGTGCGGCTGAACGTGCCCAGCAAGTGTATAGTGCATTACAACAGCAGGCCGACTTTGGCCAAGTTGCCGCGAATGTCTCTAATGGTAACAATGCTAGCCAGGGCGGTGACTTAGGATGGCGCAAAGCCAGCGACTTGCCAGAGCTGTTTGTCAATCAAGTGCGCACACTCAATGTGGGCGACATTACCCCACCATTTAACAGTGGTGCTGGTGTTCATATACTCAAAGTTGTCGAGCGACGCGGTGCCGAGCAAGCGATTATCGATCAGGCAAAGGTGCGCCACATTCTGATTAAAACCTCAACGGTTGTCAGCGACAGTGACGCCCAAGAGAAACTGCGCGAATTGCGCCGGCGTACATTAAATGGCGAAGACTTCAAAGCACTCGCCAAAGCACACTCAGAAGATATCGGCTCAATGCTCAATGGGGGTGATTTAGGGTGGTCTACCCCAGGGCAGTTCGTACCGGCCTTTGAAGACACCATGAACAAAACCCAGACAGGCGAACTGAGCCAACCCTTTCGCTCGCAATTTGGTTGGCATATCCTGTATGTTGAAGAGCGTCGTCGCCAAGACATGACACATATTGTTAAACGCAACCAAGCCGCCAACCTATTACGCAAGCGTCGCTTTAATGATGAATTACGTATTTGGCTGCAAGAAATTCGCGACAATGCCTATGTGGAAATCCTTATTTGAGCCCGCCCATTCGACTAGCGCTCACACCCGGCGAGCCCGCCGGCATAGGCCCGGATCTCGCCGTGATGGCAGCCCAACACGCCCATGACTATGAACTGGTTGCCTTTGCCGACCCCGCGTTATTACGCGCACGTGCGCAACAACTCGGCCTGAAACTTACCGTAAAAAACATTGACCTTCATTTACCACCACAACCACTACAAGCGGGCGAATTAGGGGTTGTTCCTGTCACACTGCCTGCCCCGTGTGTCAGTGGCGTACTGGCACCTGAAAATGCAGGCTATGTATTGACCACACTAGATCAGGCGATTCACGCCTGCCAACACGGTTATTGCCACGCGATGGTCACAGGGCCTGTACAAAAAAGTGTCATTAACGATGCAGGCCACCCCTTTAGCGGGCACACCGAATATCTCGCCAAAGCAACCAATACCCCACGCGTGGTCATGATGCTGGCAACCGAGGGCCTGCGAGTGGCACTAGTCACCACCCACATCCCCTTACACCAAGTCGCGCAAGCGATTACCCGTGCGGCGTTAAATGAAACTCTGTCTATCTTACAGCGGGACTTACAACAGCAATTTGGCATAGCCCAGCCACGAATACTCGTGTGTGGTCTCAACCCTCACGCTGGCGAAGGTGGGCACTTGGGGCGCGAAGAAATTGACACCATTGAACCGGTACTTGACACATTGCGCCAACAGGGGATGCACCTAGTGGGTCCGCTACCGGCCGACACCCTATTTACACCCAAATATCTAAACAATGCCGATGCCGTACTTGCCATGTACCACGATCAAGGCCTGCCAGTACTAAAATACAAGGGGTTTGGCCGGGCAGTCAATATTACCCTAGGCTTGCCGATTATTCGCACCTCGGTCGACCATGGAACCGCACTGGATCTTGCCGGGACAGGCAAGGTTGATACTGGTAGTCTCAATACCGCACTGCGCTACGCCGCCGATATGGTCAGCGCCAAGCACACTCGAAAAAGCACCCAAACACTATGAGTAAATCGCCACAGCACCCAGGCCAACATCGCGCTCGCAAACGCTTTGGGCAGAATTTTTTAAATAACCCCACCATCATTGATCGCATTGTGAGGCATATCAACCCACAAGCAGACGATCGTCTCGTAGAAATTGGCCCGGGTAAAGGTGCCATCACTCACCTACTACTCGATAGTTGCCCAGCCTTACAAGTGATTGAACTCGATCGCGACCTGATCCCTATATTGCTGGCACAATTTGCCAAATATCGAGCGTTTAAAATACACCAACACGATGCGCTCGCCTTCGATTACGAGCAACTGATGATTGACGATCGCCCCTTAAGAATTGTCGGTAACCTGCCGTACAACATCTCAACGCCATTGATCTTCCATCTGCTCACCTACCAACAACGTATTCAAGATATGCACTTTATGCTGCAAAAAGAAGTGGTCGAAAGGCTTGCAGCAACACCGGGGGATAAACACTATGGTCGCCTAAGCGTGATGGTACAGTACTACTGTGAAGTCGATAATCTATTTCATGTACCACCTGAGAGCTTCACACCACAACCCAAAGTTGACTCTGCCATTGTAAGACTGCAACCGCACCGAGAACTGCCCCACCGAGCCAGTAATCCAGAGCATCTTAGCCACTTAGTGAATACCGTGTTTCAGCAGCGCCGCAAAACACTGCGCAATACCTTAAAGCCTCTGGCAGACCCCGATCAGCTGGCAGCACTGCCCATTGACACCAACTTACGAGCAGAAAACCTCTCTGTTGCCGAGTTTGTCGATATTAGTAATCGGCTACTCAAAGGAGATAATCCATGATTCAACCGTCTATTTGGATTCAACATACTATCTGGCACAAAAATCCGTTAAACTAGCCCCCATGATAACTCACCCTATCGATATTAACGTCACCACCACCTACTTAGCGGAACATTCAGAGCCTAAGAAACAGCGCTTTGTGTTCACCTATACCATCACCATCAAAAACCTCAGTGAACTGCCCACTAAATTACTCAGCCGCCACTGGATCATTACCGATGCTAACGATGTAGTGCAAGAGGTACAAGGTGAAGGGGTCATTGGCGAGCAACCGCGCATTGAGCCCGGCGCTGAATTTACCTACAGCAGTGGCGTGGTACTGGAAACCGGTGCAGGCACCATGGAGGGCAGCTATCAAATGCGCAACGACGATGGCGAGCTATTCGATGCACCCATACCCACATTTGCATTAACCCGCCCGGCCTCGCTACACTAACGCCCTACAACCACAACCAATACTAGGGAGAAGTCTTTGGCGACCTATGCCATCGGCGATATTCAAGGCTGCCTACAGCCGCTTAAAGCCTTGCTGGCACGCATTCACTTTAACCCGGCCCACGACCGCCTGTGGATTGCCGGCGATATGGTCAACCGCGGGCCTGAATCACTGGAAACACTGCGATTTTTATTCAGCATTCGCCATGCCGTTACCACCGTGTTAGGCAACCATGATTTGCATTTGCTGGCGATTGAGCGAGGGTTTCGTAAACCGAGCCGCAGCGATACACTCGATGATATTCTACAAGCACCCGACAAAGATACCCTCCTCGCTTGGCTGCGCAAACAACCGCTATTGTATCGCGATACTGAATTGGGCTTCACCATGGTTCACGCCGGCATCCCCCCTCAGTGGGATATTGATACCGCGATCGATTGCGCCGCTGAGGTCGAACACATTATTCAAAGTGACCAGCTCGATGATTTTCTATCGCAAATGTATGGCAACACACCCCATGAGTGGAGCGATGATCTACGCGGCATGCCGCGCTTTCGGCTCATCACCAACTACTTAACGCGCATGCGTTTTTGTAGCGCCCAAGGTGCGTTAGAGCTCAACACCAAAGGGGGGCTTGAGCACATGCCACAAGGGTGCCTGCCTTGGTTTATGCACCCCTCACGAAAAACCAGCTGCGAACACATTATTTTTGGGCACTGGGCGGCACTGCAAGGGCAAACCAACCAAGAGGGCGTATTTGCCCTCGATACAGGTTGCGTCTGGGGGCAAACACTGAGCGCAATGCGGTTAGAAGACCAACAGCACTACCACGTGGAATGCCCTATTTAAGCAAACAAGCGCTCCACAGACCTCGCCTGTCGCCGCTTCGCGCCCTCCATTGGCCGCGACAGAATCCACAGCGAAAACAACTCTCTGGGTGGTACTCACTAAGGGAGGGTTGCACCTTTTCTTTCTAAGTGCGCTTGTAAACCTCTTCCCGGTATACCGGCAGGTCTTTAGGCCCGTTGATGCTCAGGCGGGCTTTATTGGTTTTAATATCCACAACGGCGATGTCAATATCATCGCCGATTTTTAAGGATTCACCAATGCGGCGAGTGAGAATTAGCATGGCTGTGTTCTCTGTGGGTGATGCCTTGTCGATTAATAATTACAAACATTGTAAAGAGGCCTAAATATTTCTATGCGCAATGCTTCTGTCAAAGAGAATACGCATAACCAATTTCTTTCATGTAATCCTTAAAGCAGTCAATGCATGTTATACCAAGTTGATTAAAAAACAATTCTTCAAAGTCTTTTTCTTCTTCATCAGTATCAACAATGTATTCCTCTTTTAACGAAAGCTTTTTAAATACATCTTCAATAAAAAAATAGTACCTATCAAACAAATACTCACCTTCATCATTAAAAACAACATGAACCGTCTTTATACTTGAAGATTCGAGATAAACCCTATTGTTAATTTTATCAGCAAGCCCTATTGACACATAAGGCATAGAGCCTGCTTCTCCATGATATTTACATTTTAATAAGCTCATGGGCAATCACCTAATCAACTTAAAGCCATTAGCGCGCATGTATTTCATATAACCTTTTTGGGTCCGAGTTGCAGCAGGCCCACCCCCTTCTTCAATAATGTCACAAACATGAGAGAGGCAACTATTATCTATAGTATCGTATCGACCTAGCTCCTCATTGATTAAGCTTTTCTGTTTATTGATTGCTGCTTGCGCATTAGGCAAAGGAATTTCAGCAGTATGAACGGGTACTTTGCTTAAATTATATCTGCCTGCTCGAACGACTGTTGTCTCACTATAGTCTGGATTTGTAACAACTTGATGAGTGCTATAGCTCAAATCATCATGCTTAACCTCAATAGTATAATGCCCTTCTGGGTGACCATTTTCATATTGCCTTATGATCGCTTTCCCTTGAGGACAAACTGCCCACAATTAGGATCATAATACCGATGCCGATTATAATGCAACCCCGTTTCAATATTGTGATATTGCCCTTGGAAACGTATTGGATTATCTATCTCGTTAACATGCGCGACAGCTAAATTACCATACGCTTTATAGCTTACTGACCATACAATCTTACCTTGGCTGTTTGTCATCTCTTGCGGGGTGCCCAGATGATCGAGGTGGGCCGCTCTTGTGCATCCTGCACTCGCGGCACTCGAACGTCCTGTTCATCGTAGTGATAGATCTCGTTATTATCAATTAAGATCAT